>Ga0310123_10000016_pt1 | contig 143052 bp, 121 predicted proteins | sample CB6_AW_1057_MG_FD_203505 | JGI IMG/M metagenome (GOLD analysis project Ga0310123, IMG submission 203505) | Marine microbial communities from Western Arctic Ocean, Canada - CB6_AW_1057 | ecosystem: Environmental > Aquatic > Marine > Oceanic | place: Canada: Western Arctic Ocean | collected...
CCGCGCGAGTATCCGCGCTTTCGTCGCCCATTACCATCTGGAGAGAAATCATCAAGGCCTCGACAACGAGCTCATCTGCCCGGTCCGGGAATCGAAGCGGACCGACGGTGGCATCCGATGTCGAGAGCGTCTCGGCGGAACGCTCCGATACTACTATCGAGAGGCGGCGTAGGAGAAGCGACGAACCGCGACATCATGCCTCGCGCGTTGTGCGGGTCGATGGCCTGCGCCGTCGTAGAGTCTCACCTCGGTCCCCCAGGCCGCGGCTTTCTCAAACCCGAAAAGGAGGTTCTAATAATGACAGGGTCGTTCGCTCTGGTTTTGGCACACTACGGGAACGAAAGGCCGAAACGTGCGGCGGCGCCAGCTCCGAGAAATCGGAAGCTCGAATCAGGCGAGCGCCTTTTGGAGCGTCCGCCCCTCGAAAGGTGTGGTTCGCCAAAACGCCATCCGGAGCCGATTCTACGGGTCGCCCGTGATACGTGCCGGATGCGACTTTATATGTTTGTGACCAAACGCGATCTGTAAGTCATTGATTTCGCACGTGGACGAGTTTTGACGAGGGACAGTCGCCGGATACGGCGCTTACGGTCGCCGTGGCGTCGTGGCGAACGTGGACACGAAGTATCGCGGCGATTGCCGTCGCCGCCCACCACGTCCCGCGTCGTCACCGTAACTTCTCGAACCCGCTCGAGCGACATCTGACCGCCGGTAAAACGCCCGACACGAATCTTCGGGCCGCTGAGATCGACAAGGACCGCGGTAGGCCGCCTGCCCGTTTTATTGGCCACCTCGCAGACGCGGCGATAGACCGCACGGTGCGTCTCGTGCGTACCGTGGGACATATTTAGTCGAAAGACATCTACTCCGGCGTGGACGAGACGCTCGATAGTGTCCGCGTCGCTCGAGCTCGGGCCCAAGGTGGCCACGATTTTCGTGTGCCGATACTTAAGGAGCGCGATCTCGGTCGTGATGGGCACCCGTCAGTTGGCCCTGTAAACCTCGCTCATACGCCGGCGCCGATAAACGCGAGGATCTCGTACGGTCCCAAACGTTCACCGACTCTCAGCGTACATATATTCTTTCCATCGTACTCGTCACCAAACAGTAGCACGTCGCCCACGGCATCGAAAAGGGCGCTGCTTCTTAGCTTGCGCGATGCAGCCGAATGGCTGAAGATGCATCCATGTATCGAGTTAGTAGCAGTAACGGTCCCTACGCGTGTTTTTTTTCGGTTCCTTTTATTGCGCTTAGTCCGCTTAGTTAGCGAGAGGTCTTCAATGTCACGGCTTCCAGAGAGTAACGGAATCGCCACCCGCAAGCCATCATGGTTGCCATTCGCCCTCGCTTACGCAACTATCTCTTCGACTGAGACACAAGGAGGCCCTTTCATGAGCAACGTCGTTCATACCAGCCGTATCGAGATCCGAAAGCACGTCGGACCGCACCGGACCGCCCGCGTCGAGGGCTTCGACAAGCCCTTCGACTTCGGCATTCACGGCGGGATCAAGGACTTCTACCAGAAGAAGTACGGGGCCAAGATGCCCGGGGTGGAGTATCCCGCCACGCTCGACTACATGATCGCCGCCGTAGCCGGGTGACTGACCGGCACCCTCGGGGGCGCGCTGGATGCGCGCGGCGTGACGTCAGCAGAGAACCTGAAGGCGGCCGTGGAAGGTGACATCGAGGCCGTCGAGGGAGTCCTTCGCATCACCCGGATTCGGCTCCGCTACCAGGCCACGATTCCAAAGGGAACCCGCGACGAGGTTCACCGGGCCCTCGAGGTCTACGCGGACAGTTGTCCGGCCTACCAATCGGTCAAGGGCTGCATCGATGTGAGCTGGGAGGCCGACTTCACGGAAGCGCCTTGAGGCGGGGATCGCACATACGAGCGTAGAGGGTGTTCGAGTGAACGAACGGATTTCGTTCACTCGAAAGTACCATTGGAGCAGGTCGACAATCTAAGCGCGGTTGCTCGCGTCGAAGGGCATGCCTGGAACACCGTCGCTCGATGGCTTGAGAAAGCCGCCGACGTTTGCCGTGGCTTCAACCATAGATGGATTGCCGGATTCGTCGTCGAGGAGCTCCAAGCGCGTCCGTGGACTTCAGCAAACCGGTGATGGGCTGGATGTAGACGACGTCGGGATCCTGGGGGTCGGCGGTGATGTGGTTGTAGGAATTGGGGCTCTCCAACTTGCCGGGGTCTTGATGCGTCCTCTGCCAGGTGGACGCGCCGTCATCGGAACGATAGATCCCGCCTTCGCCTTCGTCAGCCTCGATGAACGCATAGACCCGGTCGGAGCCCGCCGGTGAGATGGCTATGCCGATCTTCCCAATCAGCCCTGCGGGCATACCAGGGTTTCGGTGATGTCCGTCCAGGTGTCCCCGCCATCTGTGGTCTTGAAAAGTCCGCTGGTAGGGCCGCCGCTCTCCTCGTCCCACGGGTACGTCACATGGTGGTTCAGGGCCGCGAGGATCACCTTCGGGTTCGTGGGATCCAAGGACAGATCCACCGCACCGGTAGTCTCGCCCTTATACAGGATCCGTTCCCACATCTCCCCTCCATCCGTGGTTCGATAGACGCCGCGATCTGGGTACGGGCCAAACATGTCCCCCATTGCCGCCACATACACGATATCGGGATTGGTTGGATGAATGCGGAGCTTGGCGATGTGCCGGGTCTCTTGCAAGCCCACGTTGGTCCACGTCTCTCCTCCGTCGGTAGATTTATAGACCCCGTCTCCGGGCGAGATGAATTGCCGTTGAAGCCCCTCAACTGTCCCCGCGAAGATAACCTCCGGGTCCGAGAGCGACACGTCGAGGGCGCCCATCGCGGGGAATTTGAAGGAGCCGTCGGACACGTTCCGCCAATGCCCTCCGGCATCGGTGGTCTTCCACACTCCGCCGTGGGCAGCGCCGAAATAGTAGAGGAGGGGGTCGTCGGGATGTCCCGCCACCGCAAGGACACGCCCTCCACGGTACGGCCCGACGAACCGCCACTCGAGGGCCGAAAGAAAACTGGCATCCACGCTGGGATCGTCGGTGGGGATGACTTTGCCCGTGCTGACGGCACTGGAGTCGCCGGGGCATCCAAACAGGACAAGGAGGACAACAACCGTAGTGGAGAACATCTTTGAGCCGACTCGGGTGACATGGCAAATCGCATTCATCGCCATCTCCACGGGACAGGGGCTAGTGCTCTCGAAGAGCCTGCTCGAGCGCGTTTGTGAGCTGCAGTGCGTGGTTCTCGTCGAAGACCAGCGGCGGACGAATTTTCAGAACATTGGCGGCCGGGCCCGTGACTCCCACGAGTACCCCTAGCTCGCGCATTCGGTTAGTGATGGCCGCCGCTTCTCTCGCCGCGGGTTCGAGAGTCGAACGGTCGCGTACCAATTCCACACCTATGAACAGACCGGCCCCGCGCACTTCGCCTATCAGGGGATGTTGCTCTGCAAGCTTCTCGATCTGTGATCGAAGGATTGCACCAACCGATGCTGCACGCTCTTGCAGCCCTTCTTGTTCCAACACATCGAGTACCGCGAGCCCCACCGCGCACGCCACGGGGTTGCCGCCCGTGGTGCTAAAGAATTCACTTTCTTCCATGAGTGATGCCACGATCGCAGGTGTCGTCACCACCGCCGCCATTGAAAATCCGTTCCCGATCGGTTTTCCGAGAGTGACAATGTCCGGGACCACATCATGGGCGGCGAAGCCCCAGAAGTAATCGCCGGTTCGACCGAAGCCCGACTGCACTTCATCGGCCACGCACAGCCCCCCGGCCGCTCGGACCTTCTCGAATGCCGCCGGGAGGTAGCCTTTAGGTGGAACCAGTATGCCGCTGCTGGCGAGGATCAGATCGAGGTAGAAGGCGGCCGGCGCAAATCCTCGCGCGTTGAGGGACAGGGCGGCGGCGTCTATGCATGCCGCGTAGCGGTCTGCATATTGCGGATCATCCCTGCGGAATCTTCCTCGATAACCATCCGGTGCGGGGACCGTGGCGATGTGTTCGGCGAGAGGTCTACCTTCGCCATGTTCGGCGGGGGAGAGCTCGTAAACCGCGTCGGTGGTTCCGTGATAGGCATCCTCGATCACGATGGCGCCGGAGTTTTGCGTATGTGCTTTGGCGAGACGCCAGGCGAGGTCGTTCGCTTCGCTTCCCGAGCATACGAACATGCAGATCGAAAGATCACCGGGCAGGGTTGCGATGAGGCGGTCCCCATATTCGAGGACGGATTCGTAGAGGTAACGCGTATTGGTGTTCAGCGTGGCCGCTTGTTGCGCGAGGGCCTGGACCACGCTGGGATGACAATGTCCGACTTGGGGCACATTATTATAGGCGTCGAGAAACGAGCGTCCCGCGGCATCGATGAGCCATGCACCCTCGCCACGCACGACGTGAAGGTGGTTTTTGTAGGAGAGCTCCAAACCCGGCCCGAGGCGTTGCCGGCGCCGCTCGAGAAGTGGCTGCAGGCTTTCTTCATCCACGGGGCTCCGGGTGAAATCCGGGACGGCGAGGGAGATCGGCGTCGCGCACGCGCGGCGAAGCCCGGCATACATCCGCTTTGCGCCCCACTTTCCCATCTGCTCGAGTAGTGCGGCAGCCTCATCTATGCCACCCATGATGTAATCGGTGTTTTCCGGGTGATGGCAGACCCGCCAGTTAGCAATCGCGATCTCCATCGCACATCGGGTGGACACGAGATCGAAAATTAGACGGAGCTCATCGTCCTCCAATGCGGTGACGGCGTGATAACCGGCCGTAATCTCCGCCGCGATAGCGATGGGGTCCGAGTGCTCGACGATCAACTTGGAAATCGGCACCGCAAGATCACAGACCAGCGGCGCGTGAATGAGATCACCGAAGTCGATGACGCCAGTGACGCGGTCACCGGCAGCCAGGGTGTTCTGTGCATTGACGTCGTTGTGAATGATCTGCGCGCGCTGTTTCTGAAGCTCGGGAAGCACCTCCGCGTCGAAGTGATCGAGAACCTCCTCGACGACGCGGCGGCGTGCGGGTTCGTCGATGTGGTGTGTGCGCGCGCGAAGACCCGGGGCCTGGGTGAGATCCCAGAGGAGATCGTGCCGCCCCGCCGGATGAAAGAAACCGCGCAGAGCGCGGGCCAGGCGCGCGGTCATGGCGCCAACATCGCGTCCGAGCGCAGGGTGTAGCGTGGCATCCTCGAGCAATGGGCCGGGTAGGAAGCTGAGCACCCGGGCGATGAAACGCCGCCCATCGGCCTCTTCGATCTCACTAGAAAAGGCGCCGTCGGGAGTCGCCTTGACGCGGGGGACCGCCAGGTCTGGGTCGACCTGGGCTATGTGCAGCAGCGCCTCGGTCTGCATGTCCAAAATCGCCGGATTCTCGGCAGGGTTCGCGATCTTCAAGACCCATTCGCTTCCATCTTTGGCGCGCAATCTGAAGTTCTGATCTCGCTCGCTACGAAGCGGCTGAGCGGACGCCTGGATGTCAAAGGCCCGCTGTGCGAAAGCTTCGGCCTCCGGGGTCGAAAACGCCGGAGCCGGTGCCTCCAAGACCGTTTCGGCTTTGGCTCCAGTCTCGGATTGGGGGGTGGGCGACATGGACTTTAGCTACGCTTCGGGTGCGAGCAGATCGTGGGCCCGAGCCGCCACCTCGACGACGCTTGCTTCCTGATCCCGCTCGACCAATAGGAACGTCTCGGCGAGGTTGACCGTTGGGCAAACGTGCCGTGGAACCAGCAGAAGCTCTGTGCCGCGCGGCGGTAGCTTGCCGTCGACCACACGGAGCGGCAGGTGCTCCTCGCTCGGCGCTTGGGCGATGAGGCCCGGATGGCCGAGAACGTAGGCTGCCGGCTCGCCCGCTTCCGCGGCGAGTGACTTCGACCCGGCATCGCAGGTTGCCACGTCGGCCGTCGGGTGGCTGATCACGCGGGTGAACAACAGCGCCGCCGGGCGGAGCTCCACATCCGCCATAAGGTCCTCGGTGAACATGTCGTGGAACACGACCGTGCCAGGCGAGATCCGATGCACCGTGTTGTCGAGCTCTTGGAACCCGGCGAAGGACAGGGCGTAGGGAAAGGCCGGCGTGCCGCTAGTGATCAGTTCGCCGACCACGATGCCGGCTTTTCGCAGGCTGGCCTCGATCGACAGAAGTTCGCGGTAGAGCTCCCAGCAACGCTCCTGCCGGGCGGGGGCAAGGTTGTCGCGAACGTGGCCATCGTAGAAGTGCAGGCCGCGAAAACGAGACCCGGCCGCCCGCGCCACGGCTTCGATCCCAGCCCGGTCTGCCATCGGGATCCCCGTCCGATTCATCTGCGGGTTGATGTCGACGAACACCCCGAGCTCGGCCGACACCGAGGCGGCGTGCGTCGGAGCCTCACTGAGAACCGAGAGACGCAGGCCGGGATGAGCCTTGGCCAGCCGTTCGATCTTGTCGATGTTGGGCGGCAGCAGCGGGTAGGCGACGAGGACGTCGGCACCCTCGACGGCCATCTCGAGCAACAGTTTGACCAGGTATTCGGCCTCGCGCGGGGTCGCGCATTTGAAGTGCCGCACCCCGGCGTTCACCAACTCACGCCAGATCACAGGGGTCTTGGTCGTCTTGACGTGCGGCCGCCAACGGGTAGGCTCGCCACCCATGTACTCGACCACCTGCTGCACATTGGCACGAACGTGATCGAGGAACACCACGAGGGCGGGACTGAAAAGGCGTTCGGTGATGGACGCGGGCAGCGCATAGTCGGCGAGGGCGAGGCGATCGAGGTGTCTCGAGCTTGGCATTTCGGTTTGATCCTACGCCGGTTCGGTCCTCAGTAGGCAGATAAAAAGTAGTTGCGTGCGGCTAGTTGGTGCTGACGCTTGCGATCACCGTCCCGGATTTGCGTCGTTCCAAAATCCCATCGAGCCAGTCTGGATCCATCTCTGGGGACGGAAGCCAGCAACAGCTCGGTATATTCATGATGCGGGGGAGTGAGGATCTCGTCTCTGGGCCCATGCTCTACGATACGACCCTGCAGCATCACGATAATCTCATCCGCGATGGCTCTTACGGTTGCCAGATCGTGAGTGATGAACAGGTACGAAACGTGGAGCTCGTCTTGAAGGTCCTGTAACAGCTTCAAAATGCCCTCGGCGACCAGTTGGTCCAGAGTCGAGGTTACTTCGTCACAGATGATCAGCTCTGGCTGATGGCCCAATCATCGCCTCGCCCAGGATAGTAGGCGGTGATGTGGTGGACGCGTACGCTCGTGGCAGCCCATTCCTCGTTCAGCAATTTGGCCACGAGCTGTTGGCCCGCCTGGTTGCCTCCGCTGTCCCCGATGAAGGCGATGTCCAAGAATCCGTGCTGCTTCAGGCTTCGTGCGGCGTATTCGAGCAGTTTGGCGAACACGTTCTGTGGCAGCGTGATCGTTCCAGCAAACCGCATGTGGCCGGTGGGCGGGTTGACGTCGCCTTCAGGGACGTAGGCGACCACGGGGGCGACGAGAGCATTCCCGAGCTTTTTGGCGACTTCTGAAGTCTTGTACTTCACTAGATAGTTGTGCTTACCACGCGCCATGTGAGGACCGTTCTGTTCGGTGCCGCCGGTCGGAATGATCACGGTTGTCTTGCCGGCGGCAATCACATCGCGCACCTCCATCCACGTGAGCTCTTCGAGGAATACGCCGTTTGGTCGAGGCACGGAGGGTGCCTGCGTCCATGCTGGGAGACAAATGACAGCGAGCGTAATCAGAACACCGTTTCGCACGTGGCCTCCGTTCTTGCTGCTTGGGGTTGTGGTTTGTTTGCAGGCTCATCGTCTCACGTACACAACACTAAAACGAGCACACTGCGCGCGTTTCGACGGCGGGACCTGAGACCATGGTGCGTAGGAACCGATGGTGGGTGCCAGTCGAGTAGGATCCTCCGGAGAGCTGCGCTCAACACGTGGAACAAATGAGCAGGGTACCGCGTGACGAAACCGCTTCGCGCGATCGAAGATTTGCTTACTGAGGACGGACTCGCGAAGGGTCTCATTCGCCAAGCTTTCTCCAGGCGTTCGAACGCGGCGTCAATCCGATAAGGGGATACGTCGGCATTGAGCACGAAGTCATGAGATTTCCGGAGCGTCGCACACCGGACCCCGTGGAAGTCGACGCGCGACTGGCGGAAGACGCCACGATCACCCACGTGGCCTCGGTTCATTGCGAGACCACGTCGGGGACCTTGAATCCGGTCGAGCTCATTGGTGCCGTGGTCAAGAAGCACGGACCTTGCTCCATCGTGGATGCGATGTCGAGCTTTGGTGCCGTGCCTATTGATCTCGAGGCGGCCGGCATCGACTTTCTGGTGTCGTCGGCGAACAAGTGCATCGAGGGCGTACCCGGCTTCGCCTTCGTCATCGCGCGGCGCGAGCGCCTTCTCGAGACGAAGTCTTGGGCACGAAGCTTGAGCCTCGACCTCTATTCCCAGTGGTATGGGCTCGAGAGAAACGGTCAGTTCCGCTTCACGCCACCGACCCACACGCTTCTTGCTTTTCACCAGGCGCTCGTGGAGCTCGACCAAGAAGGTGGTGTGGATGGTCGCGCGGCGCGCTACCGGGCGAATCACGAGGCGCTTCTCGCGGGAATGGAGGAGATGGGCTTCGTCGCCTATCTCGAGCCCGAGCTGCAGAGCTACATCATCACTTCGTTTTGCTCTCCACGGGATCCGCGATTCGACTTCGAAGTTTCTACAGGTGGCTCAGCGACCGGGGCCTTGTTATCTACCCTGGAAAGCTCACGGACGCGGACTGTTTTCGCATTGGCACCATTGGCCGCATCGAGCCCGACGACGTCCGTCGATTGGTGGAGGCCGTTCGGGACTACGTCGGCGAGAGGGCGATGCGTCCGTCGGCAATTTGACTTGCCGTTGCCTCGACGAGTTGACCGGGTGATACGGCGTCGTTAGGATCGTTGCGACGTTCGGCGATTGAGAGAACCTACCATGAAGGTTGAGCAACACTTCGGGTCCAGGAAATTCTCGACAAGCTCGGCGAGGGTGGGATCGGTGTGGTTTACCGGGCGCGGTATTCAGATTGTCGTCGAAAACGACGACGGTGTCATCTCGCCAGAGCCTTTCCGGGGCCGCCCGAAAGCTCGGGGACGTTGCGTGCGCCGGAATAAGGCATCTTCACGGGGGCAACGCGGATCTTGCCGTCTGAGGTCTCGTATCTCTGCGCGGTGACGAGCACTGGGGTGAGCAAGGCCAAGATGAGCCACTTCTTCATTTGGAGTCTCCTTCGGTCAATACGGCATCGAGAATTTTGTCGGGGTCGTCCCATCCATGCTCGTCCTGGACCTCGCGACAGCGTGCGAGTATATCGCCAAAAACCTTTCCAGGATGCAAACCGCGTGCGATCAAGTGCCGTCCGAGAACGACGTCTTTCGGCGCTTCCACCACGAGCTCGAGCGTCTCCATCTGCTGCCGAAAGTGAGTACCGGCGGGGTATTGCCTCGCAAGCGCGTCTTTCGTCGTGCGGCCAAAATGATCGGCGGTCGCGACGCGCAGAAGAAGCTCCATCGTTACTCCGCGCGCTTTTAGATCGCGCGCGAGACGGCGATAGCCTTTCGCGGTCGCACCGTTTCTGAAATAAAGACCGGGTGCGAGGTGATGGCGTACGAGCACGCCGACGCGGTCGACGAGCTCGGTCGGAGCGCGTAAGCGCTCGAGAAACGCTTCCGCGATGGATACACCTTCGCTGTCATGTCTGTGCGATCGGATCCGGCCGTCGACTTTCTCGGTTGTTGCGGGCTTTCCGAAGTCGTGGCAGAGTGCGCCGTACATGAGGGCCAGATCGTTCTCGTCGCTTAGACGGAGCCTAGCTGCCTCGTCGATCACCAAAAGCGTGTGGACGAAGACGTTCCCTTCGGGATGCCATTCCGGGTCTTGCGGCGTTTCGATCATCGCTTCTATCTCGGGAAAAATCCGCAGCAGCCCCGTCTCACGAAGAAACTCGAACGCGACCGAAGGCCGCTCTGCCTTCAAGAGGACCTTGTTGAGCTCCGCAAAGACGCGCTCCGCCGAGAGCTCCGAAAGGTCGAGCGCTGCGCAAAGTCGCTTTAGCTCGTCGTTGGGCGTCATCCCGAAACGCGCTGCGAACTGGGCCACACGCAGGCCGCGGAGCGGGTCTTCCGAGAAATGTGATGGGTCGGTGGCACGGAGGACCTTGGCTTCGAGATCGTCCCGCCCGCCGAAAGGATCAAGAAGAGCGCCGGTCGCAAGGTCGTAGCCAACACTATTAATCGTGACGTCGCGTCGCCTCGCGGCCTCCTCGAAGCTCATCTCCGGGTCGTAGGTGACGTCGACCCCCGTATGTCCTTTCGCGACCTTGCTGTCTTTTCGCGGCAGGGAGAAGTCGGCGTCGAGGCCCCGCACGCGAAGCACACCGAAAGCGCGACCGATCCGAGTAACTTTGCCGAAACGGGCGAGCACTGCTTCGAGGCGCTCGAGCGGAAGGCCAAAGACCTCGATATCGACGTCTTTCGAAGGGATGTCGAGAAGACGATCGCGAATGTAGCCGCCAACGAGAAAGGCGCGCCCGCCTTCCTCACGAAGCGCCGCCACGATCTGGGGCAGAGGTTCTTCGAGACGGATACTGATATTGATAGGGTCGCGCAACGTGATCAGGGCTCGCGCCACTCCACGGGGTTGCCCACTGCGATTTTCCCATCATCGAGAACTTCGCCAAACGCGCCGCCTAGCCATTCGGAGCGCATGGCGCTTCTGAGACCTTGATGCGCCTCGTCCATTCGCTCGCAGGGCCTCGTCTCCCCGTAAATGCGTATACGTACGGCGCCGACGGCGAGAACCCGTCCGCTGGCGTCTTTCAGGTCGACACCGCTCACCATGAGATTGGCGCGGCGCGACGACGGGTCGGCGTCGCCTTTCGTTTGCTCCATGAGCGCTTGCCACGCTTCTTTGGAAAGAATGGTGACTTGGCGTTTGCCACCCTGGTTGGCATTGCCTTCGATGCCGCGGCCTTCCACCATCGTGGCTTCCGATTTAGGATCCATGGGCCCGCGTTTGAAACGCTTGACCCAAATCGCCTCGAGAAGTCCCTGCTGTGTCATGTCGGACGTATTTTAGACGAATTTTGCGATATTCTCCGTCCATGACGAAGCCACGACGTGAATTCTTCAAGACACTGGGGGCTCTCGCGATGGTCGAGCCCGTACTCCTTGCTCACGCGGCGAAAGTGCGAAGGAGCTCGCGCGGGACGAAGACTTTTGGTTCACCGTCCGCCGCGCTTATGACATCACGCCCGAGTTCATCCATCTCGAGAGCGGATGGTTCAGCCCTGTTTCGCGAGAGGTGCAAGACGCGCAGTTTCAGTACATGGCGCGCCTCAACACGATCACCTCGTTTTACTTGCGGCGGCAATATGACCAGGACAAAGTCCACATCAAACGGCCATGGGCCGGCTCGCCGGCTTGTCCCCGGACGAGTTCGTGATCTGCCGCAACACCACGGAGGCGCTCGACACCGTGATCCTTGGTCTCGATCTCGAGCGCGGCGACGAAATTGTCTGGTGTGAGCGCGAATATCCGAGCATGAAAGACGCGCTCGAGCAGCGCGCCGAGCGAGACGGTACGGTCAACAAAGTCATCCAAGTCCCGCTCGTGCCGGAGACCGATGGGGAAGTGGTTGCGCTCTACGAAAAAGCCATCGGCCCGCGAACGAAAGCGATCCTCGTCTCGCACATGATCTATCTTACGGGCCAGGTGCTGCCGGTGCGCAAGATTTGTGACATGGCCCACGCGCGCGGCGTCGAGGTCATCGTGGACGCAGCGCACAGCTTCGCCCATCTCGACTACAAAATCCCGGAGCTCGGCTGCGACTATCTCGGTACGAGCCTTCATAAATGGCTCGGAACGCCTCTAGGGGCCGGCCTGATGTATGTGCGGAAGGACAAGATCTCGAAAGTCTGGCCTTTGTTCGCGGACCGTACCTTTCCGAAGGACGACATCCGCAAGTTCGAGCACATCGGAACTCACCCGGTCGCCATCGAGCAGGCGCTTCTCCAGGCGATCAAGTTTCACGAAAGCCTCGGCCCCGAGCGCAAAGAGGAACGACTGCGCTACCTGAAGAACTACTGGGTCGAGCGTGTCCTGGACCTGCCGCGGGTCGTCATCAATACGCCGCTAAAGGATCATCAATCCTGCGGGATCGCGAATGTCGCCATCGAGAATATTTCGCCCAAGGCCGTCGCAGAATATTTCTACGACAAGCACCGCGTCTTCACGGTCGCTGTCGAACAGGGCGTGCGCGTATCACCCAACCTGTTCACGCGTCTGAGTGATTTGGACGCATTGGTTCTAGCCATTCAGGAGCTCGCGGCCGGCTAGCCGCGGCCGACGAAAGGCATCTTCGTTGCCATGACGGTCATGAACGGGACGTTGGCGTCGAGCGGCAAGCTCGCCATGTAACGCACGGCTTTCACGTCGAGGCGAGCAAACGCTTATAATGCGCCGCGCCCATGGACGACGTTTTCTACTTTGGCGAGGACGGCTTAAGAGTCGACGAAGTCTCGATTGCCTGGCTGGCGGAGTCCGTCCCGACGCCTTTCTATGTATATGGGGTCTCGGCTCTCGTGGAGCGCTTTCGTGCGCTCGAGCGCGCGTTCGAATCGGTTGCGCATTTGAATTGTGTGGCGCTGAAAGCGAATAGCCAGCCGGCGCTTCTCAGGCCGCTCGTTGCGGAAGGGGCCGGCGCCGAGGTCGTCTCCGGTGCGGAGCTCGCGCTCGCACTTGGCTTTCCGCCGTCGCGCATCGTGTTCTCGGGTGTGGGCAAGACCGAGCGAGAGCTGCGCGCTGGTCTCGAGGCGGACATTCGAATGTTTCTCGTCGAGTCCGAGACCGAGCTCAGGGTGCTAAACGAGCTTGCCGCCTCCGATGGACGGAAAGCCCGAGTGGCGCTCCGGCTGAATCCGGATATCGATCCCAGGACGCACCCGCACATCGCGACGGGGGTCTCGACGGCCAAGTTCGGCGTCGACGCGGTCGAGGCCGAGCGTCTCTATGCGTCCCATGGAGACTTTGCCCATCTCGAGCTCATAGGGATCCATTCGCATATCGGCTCGCAGGTAACGTCGATCGAGCCCCTCGCCGAGAACGCTCGCACGCTCGCGGAATGGGTGCGCAAATTGCGAGACCAAGGCGTTCCGCTCCACTATGTCGATATTGGCGGCGGGATTGGCATCCCTTATGAGGGCGAGGAGACCCCGAGCTTCGATACCTATGCCGCGCGTGTCATCGAGCCGCTCGCCGAGCTCGATGTCGAAATTCTTACCGAGCCCGGTCGTGTGCTACTCGGCCCCGTGGGTGCCTTCATCGTGCGGGTGCTCTATGTAAAAAAAAGTGCACGGGCGCATACGGTTTTGTGATGGCCTCGAACTACAATTTGAGGCCGCGCTCGGCGGAAGTTGTCGTGGAAGGCGGTGCCCATCGCATCGTTCGCGCCGCGGAAACGGAGAGGGAGCTCGTCAGTCGCGAGCTCGGGAAGGCAAACGCGTGATGATCTATCGTCCCTTGCTGATGATGTTTCTCGTCGTGATCGTGGCGGCGTCTTTCGTGTTTTTCTTGCTCGGCGAGTCGTCTTGGGCGGATGCGGGTTGGGCTCTTTTCCTCGTGGTGCTTTGGAGTCCGGTAAAAGGGGTGACCTATCGCCGCCTCGGCGGGAGGCTACCTTATCTCGGTGCTCTCCTCGGCAGTATCTCGTGGCAGGTTGTGGGGCTTCCGATCGACCTCGATTCGTTTTGGGTCATCATGGTGGTGAGCTTTCTCGCCGGCGTTGCGATCGAGACGCTCGCGCTCGCCGCGACGGGCACGGCGCTGAACTTCACGCGCTGTTTGTTTCTCGCGCTTTACGGAAACCTGATCGTGCACTTTCTTCAAGCAGGGTGGTTTACGTCGCAGCGCAACTTGCCCCTCGGCGTTCCGTTCGTTCTCATGGGGATTTTCCTTTTCTTCATCCCCGCTTTTTACGCTGACCGTCTTACTCAGGAACCGCGGGAGCCGTAGGGCACTAATGTCGAAAGCCGGCCTCAGCCGTGAGCTCGGCCTGCTCGGCCTCGTGGCCACCGGCGTCTGCGCCATGCTCGGCGCGGGCGTTAACGTCGTGCCGTTCATGATCCAACGGAACGTGCCCGGCATCGGTCCATCGGTGCTCTTTGCCTATTCCCTCGCGGTCGTCCCCGCGCTCTTGGCGGCCTTTTGCTACGCGATGCTCGCATCCGCCATGCCGCGGGCGGGTGGGAGCTATGTCTTCGCGAGCCGCAGCCTCAGTCCTTATCTCGGTTTCGTGGCGAGCTTCTCGCAATGGTTCGGCCTGTCCATGGCCATTGGAGTTGTCTCTTACGTGCTCGTGCCGTTTCTACGCGATCTCGCCGAGGCGGTGTCTCTTTCGAACGTTGCCGCGTTCCTCGAGCAAGGACTGGTCCGCGTCTTTTTGCCCCTCGCGTTCTTGTGGCTATTCACCGGCGTCAATCTGCTCGGCACGAAGTTCTATGAGCGAACGCTCGTCCCACTCATGATACTGATGTTCGCGGGTGGTCTCGTCGCGATTCCCGCCGGTTTCTCTTTCACCCACGAAGATTTTGCCACCGCGGTAAAGCTCCGAGAAGGTGTCGTGATTGCCCTCCCAGAGCCCGTCCCCTTCGACTGGGGGCTCGTGCTTACCGCCTCGGTGCTCTTGTTCTCGAGCTTCATTGGGTTCGACTCCGTTGCTCAAGCGGGCGGCGAGGCAAAGCGGCCAGGGCGAAACCTTCCTCTCGCGATTTGCATCACCATCGGCACGGTCGGCGCGTACTACATCGCCTTTACCGCCGCTATCTACCACGCTGTGCCGTGGACTTTCATCGCGGAGCGCGCCATGACGACCGATCTCACGGCGCCTGGGCTGCTCGGCTATCTGATGTCGCCGGGGTGGACGGTTTTGATCGTCGCGGCCGCAACGATTGCGCTCGCAAACGACTTGCCCGCGATGATTCTTTCCGTCTCGCGCCTCGTTTTGGCCTGGGCGGAAGACGGCATCTTCCCAGCCACTTTCGCGACCATCAACGCCCGCTACCGCACACCCCACTGGGCGATTCTTCTGAGCAGTGTCGCTGCCTCCGTGGGTATCGTTGGCAATCACGCATCGGGAGATTTCTTCCTCGGCATCGATTTGCTCGTCACTGCCATGCTCGTGAATTTCTTCTTGATGGCCATCTCCGTGATCGTGCTCCCCAAAAAGAATCCTGAGATCGCAAGCAATATCCAATTCATGCGCTACCGTCCGCTGCAGCTCACCGTGGCCGTCTCTGCGAGCGTTCTTCTATTCGCGCTCACCATCATCCAGGTGGTGAAGGACGTTTCGACCCAGGCGGAGGCCTGGTACTTCCACGCCTTTTACACTTACTTAGTCGTCCTTGGCGTCGGCTCTCTAATCTACGCCTACCGCGTGGCAAAGATGCGCGCGCAAGGAATCGATCTAAAGTCCCGCTTCGCCAAACTCCCCGGCCAGTGATGCTTGGCGCCAGATCAATGTCAAGAAAAATATGACGCAAAGGCGCGCGCGTCGTCTTTATCCCCACCTCTCCTCCTGTCCCGACATCACCTTGCTTTTGAACAGCGCTTTTAAAAGCCAAGGAGAGGTGGGGATAGGAGGGGAGGTGGGGATAAGAAAAAAGAGCAGCGAATCCGGGCGGTTGAAGGCTACAGCGTCCGCGGTCTTGTTTTGGCGACGGCGATATCTCGGATGGCCTCGGTGAGCTCGTCCGCTTCGCGTGGATCGAGTCGGCCGTCGGCGCTGAGCTCGGCGTAAACGCGGAGAATTCCGAAAAGGTCCCGCCAGCCCAGGTTGCCGTCCTGGTTCAAAGCGGACAGCGCGTCGAAGGCCGCCGCGAGGCGAGCTCCGTCTTCATCCTGAGTGACCGTGAGCTGTTGCTCGCTTTGAAGCTTTAGTCCCTGAATTACACTTTCGTGAATGCGCTTGGGGTACATGCTGTAGACCGAGGCGGCAAAAAGACTCGTGAGGACGACGACACCGAGAACGATGGACGCGGCAACGATGATCCAGCCGAGGCGGCGCTTGTTTGGTGGCACGGAGGCAAGCTCCTCTGAAAGAGACACGGAGCTTTTGGGAAACTCCAAGCGCGGCTGGCGGTTGGCCTGTTGTTCGGGCCCGAGCAGGGGGTCGGGCTCGGGGTCCATCCGCCGGAAGTAATACGTGCAAGTCAGGCCAAAAATCGCGACTGCCGGGAGAAGGATCGCCGGCGGGATCCATAACGGCTCGCCGAGCGTGTCGAGATCGGCGAGATTGATAAGCAAGAGGCCCGCGACGTTATTGGTGAAGTGCACGACGATCGGCACGACGATGCTTCGGGTCGCGAGTGCTATGAATCCGAGCACGATTCCCGCCGCGGCGATGGCCGGAATGGGCAAGAAATGGATCACCATGAACAGAAAGGACGTCCACAGCACGGCTCGGCTCCGCGACATGGCTCTCAGAAAGCTCATTTGGATGAAACCGCGAAACATCAGCTCTTCGGAGACCGCCGCACCCACGCCGATCGTCCCAATCTTCAAGAGCCATTCGACCGGCGTCCGGGCTTGCATCATGCGTCGCGTCTCTTGGGCGATCTCCTCCGGCAATGCGAAGAACTCTTCCGTGAGAAGAGAGAGTTGATCGCCGAGAATGAAAAAAGAGATTGCGAGCGGGAACGCCATGATGAAGTCGGCGCTGGCCGGAAGCCGTAGGAGCAGCGTCTCCCTCAAATCGACGCGAAGTCGGATTACGGTGACCACCGTGATTAGCAGCATCAGGGTGGGTGTCACGATCAGAACGACGTTTTGCGACAAGTTCAGGGCGTTGAACAGCAAAATGGACGAAACGTGGACGAGCAGCACAGTCACGTAGAGGCCTATGGCAGCTGTTGGCGAGGGGATGGGCGTGGGCGTACTCAGTGGTTCCTTGACGCTCATGGTCTCGAATACTATAGACCAAGGTCACCTTATTGAGGCGGGAGTAGACGAATACGGGTGTTTGATATAAGCTCGTAAAACTTGTCTCCTATCACTTAGTTGAATAGTTCAATCGGAGGTGTGCTCGATGAAAGCTCCGGAACGGTTCCGGATTGCCGTCTATGGGCTTGGTCAGATCGGGCTCCAAACGGCGAAGGCCATTCTCGGCCGCCCGGCCCTGCAGCTCGTGGGGGCCATCGACATTGATCCCGCCAAGCAGCAGAGAGACGTGGCGGACCTTTCTGGGCTGACACGCCCGTCGGGTGTGCGCGTCTCGGATCGGGCTGATGACGTTCTCGGCGTGAGCCGGCCCGACGTTGTGATCCTGACGACGGGGTCTCGCTTCAAGCAGGTCCTGCCGCAGATCAAACAATGCGTCGAAGCCCGGACCAACGTGGTCAGCTCCTGCGAGGAGCTCCTCATGCCCCAGGTCAATTATGCAGCGCAGGCGCGGGAGCTGAATAAGCTCGCCATCTCCCGGGACGTTTCCGTCCTTGGCGCCGGCGTCAACCCCGGCTTTGTCATGGACACGTTCGCGCTTGCCGCGACGGCTCCTTGTGTCGATCTAACTTCGATCAAGATCGAGCGTGTCGTGGACGCGTCGACGCGCCGTGAGAACCTTCAAAAGAAGGTGGGTGCGGGCCTCACTCGCTTGAGGTTTCGTCGGGCCGTCAACAAGGGGGAGCTCGGGCACGTGGGCCTTCTCGAGTCGACCCATCTCGTTGCTGAGGGGCTCGGCTTTAGTCTCGACAAAGTCAAAGAGACGATCGACCCGGTTCTGTCAAAAAAGCGGGTGAAGACGGCGCATGTCACGGTTCAAGTCGGCGAAGTCGCGGGCCTCCATCACGTGTGCAGAGGCTATCGGAACCGAAAGGAAGTCGTTACGCTCGATTTGCAGATGTATGTCGGGGCGAAGAAGCCTATCGACCGCATCACGGTCGAAGGCAACCCCAACGTTAGCGTCTCGTTCGATGGAGGCGTGGCCGGTGATGAAGCGACGGTGGCGCTGTTACTCGCGACCGCCCCTTCGATGGTGAAGCTCGAGCCCGGCTTGCGCACGATGGTGGACGTGCCCGTGCCGCATTATCGAAACGGAATCTAGATTAGACTAGCGGCGATCGTCGGGTTGGTTGACGAAAGCCATGACCCAGAAACGCGCTCAGCGGGCCGAGGAGCTTCGCGGCATCATTCGACGCCACGACTATCTGTACTACGTCAAAGACAACCCCGAGATTGCCGACGCCGGCTATGACAAGCTTCTCCGGGAGCTGATGGCGCTCGAGGAGCAACATCCGGAGCTCGCCACCGCCGACTCGCCGACCCAGCGCGTCGGTGGAAAGGTGCAAAGCGCCTTCGGCGAGGTGCAGCATTTGGCGCCGATGCTCTCGCTCGAGTCTCTCATGAGCGCGGACCAAGTTCGCGAGTTCGTAAAGCGTGTCGAGAAAGGGCTCGAAGGCGAAACCATCGAGTACATGGCGGAACCGAAATTCGATGGCCTTTCGGTTGAGCTCGTTTATGAGAGCGGTCGGTTTCAGCGGGGCTCGACCCGTGGCGATGGGGCCACCGGCGAGAACGTCACGGAGAATCTGAAGACCATCCGTTCCTTGCCACTTCACTTATACGCAGAGATTCGGGAGGTGCCGTCCGTGCTCGCGGTCCGAGCGGAGGCGATCATGCGTCTCGGCCAGTTCGAGAGCCTAAACCGCCGCATGACGGAGCTCGGCAAAGAGCCGTTCGCCAATGCCCGTAACGCGGCGGCCGGATCGCTGCGCCAGCTCGATACGAGCGCTACCGCGAGCCGCCCTTTGGACCTCTTCGTTTACGACATCATGCACGTGGAAGGCGTCGAGCTCGGCTCGCAGTCCGAAGTACTCGCGGTGCTCGCGGACTGGGGTTTTCGCGTCGACAAACTCGCGAAGCTTTGCAAGAGCGTCGACGAGGTCGTGACCTATCACGACGATCTCGAGAACCGCCGCGACGAGCTCGATTACGAACTCGACGGAGCGGTCGTCAAAGTCAATCGGCACGACCAGCAGGCCGAGCTCGGGGCGCGCTCGCGAACGCCCCGTTGGGCCGTTGCTTTCAAGTTCAAGCCGCGACAGGAGATCACAGACGTGATGGACATCGCTGTCCAAGTCGGTCGCACGGGCAAGCTCACGCCAGTGGCGCTTCTTCGTCCCGTCGACGTGTCCGGCGTTACCGTCAGCCGCGCGACGCTCCACAATCAGGACGAAGTGCTCCGCAAGGACGTCCGCGTCGGCGACAGAGTACGGATCCAGCGCGCGGGCGACGTCATCCCGGAGGTCGTCGAGGTTTTGCCGGAAGGACGAAAGAAAGGTGCGAAGCCGTTCCGCATGCCCGAGCGCTGCCCGGTGGACGACTCACCCGTGATCGAAAAAGGAGCGAACCACTACTGCACCGGAGGCTGGGGTTGCCGCGCGCAGCAAACGGGTCGTATCCAGCACTTCGCGAGTAGAGGAGCGATGGAGATCGAGTTTCTCGGTGAAAAGACCGTGGCGCAGCTCGTCGAGCGCGGGCTCGTCGACGACTTGGCGGATTTCTACAAGCTCGGCACAGAGGACCTCTTGGGGCTCGAAGGCTTCGCCGACAAATCGGCCGAGAACCTGATCGACGCGATCGAGAAGAGCAAACATGCGGCGCTCGACCGCTTCATTTATGCCCTCGGCATCCCCAATGTCGGCCGGCATGTGGCCCGCGTCCTCGCGACCCATTTCGGAGCTCTCGAGCCGCTCATGCAAGCGAGCATCGAAGAGCTCGTTGCCGTGCATGAGATTGGTGACGAAGTGGCTCGCGGTCTCGTGGCATATTTCGAAGTCGCACGCAACCGGGAGGTCATCGACCGCATGACGGCCTCCGGGCTCGATCTTGCTTGGGCGCAGAGTACTGTCGAGCGCACACTGGAAGGCAAGACAATTGTATTCACCGGAACTCTCGTCGAGGTTCAGCGCGACGAAGCCAAGCGTCTCGTCGAAGAGCGCGGGGGCCGCGTGACGTCTTCGGTAAGCAAGAACACGAGCTTCGTCGTCGTCGGAGATAAGGCCGGCTCGAAAGCGGAGAAAGCGAAGGAGCTCGGGGTCGAAGTGTTGACAGAGAAGGAGTTCCTGGCTCTGATAAACTGAGGCCGGTAACGGGCGAGTGAAGGCGAGGGCTTTTTGCTAACGGATTGCTAACGCTTTTTTTGAGCGCCACACGGGAGGAGAGATTGTGACGAGCCAGGGCGCGGAGGCGAAAACCCCGCAGTTCACGCGTTGGCAGCGATTCCGTATGTGGCTGCCCTGGCGAGTGACAGCCCTAGCGCTCGCCCGAGACTTTGGGGGTGCTGGGCCATACATTCAGAACACCATCGGTATTGTTGTCGGTGTTCTTATACTTCACTATGTGATCCCTTTGTCATCCGAAGCTCTCTGGCACTCGGGGGGGGATGGTTTGCCCTAGCGCTCGCCCGACTCGAAGCTGTGGGATTGCCTGGAGCGATTGGGGCAGGAGATGCTGGTGCTCAAGCTTCAGTATGAGACGGAGATTCAAACTTTCAGGGCTTCGGATTTGGCGTGAAGGCCTTCCTATAGCTGAACAACAACATCTTGCGGGATTCCGTGAATTTGACCCGTCGCACACGCTCAATAGCTTCTTGGGTCAGCTCGGTCGGCGAGTCGTTCTCGCTCAACAACCATTTTACTGTTTCCAGAATGTCTTGCAGTGACACGCTTTTCGCGAAGCTCCTAAATTCAGCCTCCTGCCCATCGATAGCGGCTTTGCGTGCCCATGCGGCCTGGCCGGAATAGTGCAACACCGTGGTGAATGGTTCTGCAAAGCCAAGCCGCCGAAGTTCCCTCTCCACGACCTTTCCAACGGCGACGAAGCTGGCTCCCGGTTTCGCCACCACCTCGATTTCTTGCTTGAGCAGCTTGTACCAACGGGCATACCTCGCGTCTCGGTCGATGTTGGCGCGCGCCACCGTCATAGCACCTTTCGATAAGTCCGTGAGGTGATAAGTCTGTCCAGGAGCACAGAGAAAGCGTCGGGCTGCGGTGTGCAGGATGAAGTCCTCAATCGACCAAGTGAAGTTCCGGAAGCCCTCTGCGATTCGTTGGCGACCCGCTTCTGGCGTCCCGGCCCACCGGCCTAGCGATGGTTCCATGCAGATCTGCTGTCCCTCCGATACCCAAACCCTTGAAACCCTCTCCCGGAGCGAACCGATGAAGCGTGCACGGGCAATCGCCATCTGAAGTCGCCCCAGCTACCACCCTGGTCGTACTTTCCAGAGGCCGTATTCATGAAGTGCGCTCCACTCGCTGCCTCGGCGGGCCCGTGCACGGAGCTGAGTTGAAAAAGGAACGCTCACGGCCGCCTCGGTGAATCGATTCGCGTGGGGGTTTCGAGGATCGCTTCCGTCCGTGGTGAAGAAGACCGCGTCCACGCCATCGGGCATCGCAATAACGAGTTGCTGGTCTACCCTTTCAAAAGCTGGAGGGTCGATCGTGGGGTAGTAACCGTGGTCGCGGAGAGCTTCCATGAACCTCTTGACGTTGCCCTGCATCTGATCAAGAACGTCGTCTCGCGCCAGCGCCCAGTGTCCATCTCTGGTGCGTGGGTCGTCCGCCAGCGCCTCTGCCGAGTCTCCCCATCGTGCTGACTCGCAGAGCATCGCCGTCTCCACATAATCGGACAGCCTTCTGAAGTTAGCCTGGTTCACGGCATCGGAAAGTGGCCCACCGTCGTAGCCGGCGCGATAGACCCTATCGGCGAACTCCAGGAGGAATTCCGGGCTACGCTCCAATGCCTGCCAAAGTCGATGCAACCTGGCCGTCCCGACGGGATTGAGAAAATGCGGGTCGACCCAAGCGCCCCGAGCTCCGTAGCCATTCACCAGGCCGTACGTCATCTCCGAATCCCAGCAGAAATACATAGCGGGGCCCGGTGGGTTGACCCTGATGCCGGCGTACCAATTGTTGAACCCCCAATCGGCCATTCCAGAAAACCAGTTCAGCAGGATGTAGTCGCTGAACCGTGACGTATCCAGGAGCGTTTTCATGTGCTGGTAGTTCTCGGGGCTCGAGAGGTCGTTTTCTTGGGCAAATGCATGCAGATCGTCCCACCTTGAGCTCCGCGGCGGCTCTCCGAGTCGCCCCGCGCGGTTGACGGAAATCCAATCGGTGTAAGGCTTGCCCCCGAAATAGGATGCGAAGAATCGCTGATCGGGGCGCTCGACCGCGTTGTAAACGCCCCAGTACATCCCGTTCAGATAGAGATGAACGAAGATCCCGTGTGCCGAGAGTCCGCTCAACCAGTGCTGAGAATCCCGAATGTGCTGGTCCCGTACATAGACCGCTCTCGCGCTGAAGGGTGCGTCGTCCCCGGACCAGTTCGCCTGACCACCGGCCCTCAACACGATTGTGTCGAACTCGCTGGCCGCGGACTCCGCGTGCTGAACGGCGGACTCGAACAACGGATAGCGGAGTTTCCCTGGTCCATAGCTCTTGCTGAAAACGAGTCGAAGGGAACGTTTTTGGATGCCTTTCGTCTGCACGCCGTACATTCGGCTGTGCGGTTTGACGGCACAATCGATCTGAAAGCCTTCGAAATCGGAGAACATTTCTCGCGCGGGATAGATGAGCTCTACCGAGCCGGCACCTACACGTGGAAAGCGTTCGAAGTAGAGACCCCGCTCCGAGTCGAACAAGTGCTCGGCGTCCATCACCAGGGATAGCGTTGGGATGGACGTCAACCCTTCAACAAACTCCTCGTTGTTGTCGCTCGCGACGATGTCCGGGTCAATCTCGATGTCGAGATCCGGACGAGGTGCAAGTGAGGTTGCGCGTCTCGAGACGCCTTCGGGAGGTGGGGCTGGATAATCGTAGGGCAGAGTCTTCTGTTCTCTCACGGTGCCTGGGAAGAGGTACGTATGGGTATCGACGTTAGTCGGTGTCATCTCTTCTTTGAAGGCCTTGGCGCGTACGACCGTCGTTCGAGAGATGAAGAGCGCGTTGCCGCGCCTCCCGTTCTCGAGGCTGGGGCTACTCCCATCGGTCGTGTAGACGACCGTAGCCTCGCGAGTCGCGCTCGTTATCGTCAATTCGAACGCGTGGTCGTAGAAACCACGATCGTGGCTGAACTTGGTATCCTCGACGGTGCGGGGTTCGAAGGTTTCTTTCGAACGTCCGCGGCGAGACCACTCGTTGAACACCGCGACCCCGCGGCTCGCGGTGTCTCGATGGATTTCCGTTTTGAAGGCCGGCGCCGCGAATCCCACGACAGCCAAGGATGTGCCCGGAGCTCCGCCGACCCACCGCGTCTCCAATACCAGGGTTGCCGGTACGCCGCCCCAGCCGGTCAAGTCCGCGCGGCGAAGGCTCCACCGCTCGAACGCATCCGACGTGAGAACCTCGCTGAACGCACGAGCGCGCGTTCCACCGGCCTCGACGTAAAGGCGGAACTCGACACCCTCGCCCTCGCTGATTCTCGAGACAAGTGCCAGGGAAAAGTGCAAAATCGTGCCGGGTCGAATCTCTACCGGAACTGAGAGTTTGGAGCCAATGGGAAAGGTTATCGCCTCAGTCTTCTCACCAGAAAAGGCCAAGAGCCGGCGCGCGGGGCGTCCGGCCGACAGGTCGCTGAGACCGGGCGTCGCGCGCTCCACAAAATCGAGCAAGTAAATCGTGTCATGCTCTTTCGGCTCTGGAGGGCGGCAACCAACGCCGGCAAAGATTAGCCACAAAACCGCGACCCACGAAACCGCGACAATGATGCGCCACATGTTGAATCGATCTCACTCGACGAACACGGGCTCAGGGTGCTCGTTCACATCGGCCTTTCGATGGTCGCGACGGGAGCCTGCGCCCCGTGAGTGACCGTTTTGCGCCACGAACGCGTTTCGAATAACATTCGGAAGTATAGACGTTTCTCGCGAGGAGGAAAACTGTCAGGTCTCGAGAGTTGGTTCGCTGAGCTCAATCCGGAAGCGGGCTTGGTCTTCCGGTGCGTCGTCAATATGTGCATCGGCGGTGCGCTCGCCATCTATGTTCGCGAGCTCTACACGCGTTTCGGCTCGACGATCATGAACCGCGAGGACTTCGCCAACGTCTTCCCGATGTTGACGCTCATCACAGTCGTCATCATCTACGTCGTGAAATCCTCGTTGACACTGTCTCTCGGCCTCGTCGGGGCTCTGTCGATCGTTCGCTTTCGTACCGCGATCAAGAGCGCCGAGGAGCTCACCTATCTCTTTCTGTGTATCGGAATCGGCCTCGGGTTGGGGGCGGACCGCCGTCTTTTGACTGTCGTAGCGGTGATCGTGATCTCCGCTCTCATCATAGCCCGTCACTACCTGAGCCGAAGACGCACTGTGCACAATCTATTATTGACGGTAACGGGCGACGCCAAGCGATTCTTCGACGAAGAGAGTCAGGTGGTGGACCTCATCGAGGAGCTTGCCGGGAAGGTGAGCGTGCAGCGGCTCAGTCTCGAAGACGGACAAGTCCAGTTTCGGGCGGCTGTCTCGTTGAAGACCCCGAAGGAAGCGACGGCTCTGGTCTCGGAGCTGCACGGAAAGCTGCCACAATTCCAAGTGGCCTACGTCAACCTCGATCCGCTCGTATAGCGCCCGCCCTGGTTCGTCAGCGCACGAGACCCAGGGCGTCGCAAGCCATGACGTATTTCGAGGAGCGGGTCACAATGGGCCGTAGCGGGTAGAGGAGGGGCGGCAACGCCACCTCGAGCCGCACCGGCATCTTGCCCTCGAGAACCACCAACCCGGCAAGGGGACGCCCAAACCTCAAGTTGGGCCGGCGATGATCCCGCTGATCGTAGCACTGGATGTCGGTATCGACGGTGATGCGCAGAGGAGCGTCGTACGCTTCGAAGTAGTGGCGCGTGTAGCTCACAATGAGAATCGGCTCGGAATAGACCGTCAGCGTCTGTGCAAGAGTCCGCGGGAGGATCGAACGGAGCCCGCGATCAATCGTTGGGAAATGCATTGCGGTCAAATCCGAATCCGAGTCGATCGGTACTCGTACTTTCTCCACCGCGCGACCGATTCGGCGTTTCACTTCGAAGAAAAGGCTGCGCTCGTCGTCACCGTACCAGCGTAACCGAACCTTTGCCCTGATGCCGACGCCCTCGAGACTTTCGCTGTAGGCGCTCATCTGAAAGTCGTCGAAATAGATGCTCTTCACCAAGGAAGAAGCGCCGCCATACTGGACTCGGCGACAATTGGCTTCCAGAACCGAGCCGAGCGTCTGCGCATCTCCACTGGGGAGGGCGAACTTGACCTCGCGCCGGCGATTCGCGCTCGGCGTCCCACTGAGCGGATCCGTTCGACGGAACCGTCCACGGGGGCGGCTTGCCACATCGGCGGTCGTGCTAGAGGAGCTCATCGACGCCGACGTAGGAAATGTCTAACCCCGGCAGCCGGCTCGAAAGCTCCGATAGTCTGGACGATACCTCGTTCTTTGGCACCGTCACGATGGCGTGCAGTTCGACGTCGTCGTCATGGTGATCGAGGCGTCGAATCGTAGACGCGCCGAGAAACGTTGTCACCTCATCGAGCGCACTCGGGCCGTTATCGGGGAAAAAGCGTTCGCGAGCTCCGGACACGGTGAGAAGCCAACGGTGCGATTGCCCCATTCCTCGGGAACGACTCGTGAAGTAAATGAAGATGGAGATCACGAGAACGGAAACGGCGCCGAGCAGAAAACGATCGGCTCCGAGAGCGATGCCGATGGAGACACAAAAGAAAACGTACACCAGCTCGTGCGGGCTCTTGATCGCGGCACGGAAGCGTACGATCGAAAGTGCCCCGATTAAACCCAGCGAGAGCGCCAAAGACGACTGCACGATGTAGATCACGAACAGTGTGGTAAGGGTCAACACAGGAAACATGCCAGCGAATGTCTCCGGATCGGAGGGCGAGTTGCCGAATCGGCGATACAGCCCTCGCACGAAGAGAGTCAGAATCCCTCCCAAAAACAGACTCGCGATGAAGCGACGCCCGCTCGTATGCGTTTCCTGCTCGAGCCCGAACTCGGCGGCAGTCATCGTTGCCCAAGTCTCCAAACGCGCCGCCCATAGGTCGACGGTGCTCACGGCGTGCCGCCACGGGCGGCTCTCGATCATGGCGTCCCCCCAGACCGTTTGAACGCGATCGGCCCACAGCACGTTGTGCGACCCGGCACTCGTTCGGGTGACGAGCGTCAATCGAACCAGACGCCCGGACCAGCGTGTCAGATCGATCTCTTGCGGATGCCAAACGTTCGCATGACGCAGCTCGAGCGTCTCCGTAAGAGCTGTGATCGGTGCTCCATCAACGTCGGCAATCTCCACGGCGTAGACGACGCGCGCTCGCGTGACTCTCTGTATAACGACAAGGGCGAGATCCACGGAAAGGAAGGCAGACGGCGGGAGCTCGAGCTCGAACGTGATCCGGGCTGGAAAAGGAGGGAGCACGGATTCCTTCGCGACTCCGGACAACTCGACCTGCCCGGAGAGGCTGGGGCTCTCGACGAAGCTTGCATACGTCCCGGACGTCGATTCGAGATCGGCGTCCGAGACGCGCTCGTGAAGGCGGAACGTCGGAGTCGCCGACCCTTGGCGGCCTACAAGCAACGCCAACAGGAGCAACAGGTAAAACGGCGGATTCAGGGCGAAACCCAAGCTCTGTGTCGTCATCTCTCGGTCAAAAACGCCGTAGCGCGCACGAACGGACGCTAACGATCTGTTTCCATGCTGCGGGATCGCCATGCCGCCGTCCCGGGATTCTATCAAGAACAGCGAGAACCCGTAACGATCCTCTGGCCGCGCTCCGGGAGCCGTAGGGGGCCTCCAGCCACCGAAGCACCTATGAATAGCTTCTTAGGCAGGTAGTAGTGGAAGATGATCTCTCCAGGGAGAATGGAGTTGATGAGATCATATGACCAATAAGGCTTACGCTTCAATAACTTCGTGATTTAATAGTTGAATAGGACAACAAGTAGCGAAGCCTGAATCCCACGAGCCTCATACCTCCTACACTCTTTGCACCAAAGTCCGCCTTCAAAATCGCCGGAAAGACTTCACCAACGGCCTTGTGCGACGCCAACGAAAAAGCAAGAGGCTATAAGTCGAACAGATCGAATCGGTGTTGAAGGATATCGGCGAGCTTCCCGACGACCCGGAGACTGAGGACGACGACGCCCCGCCGTTTTGAGCTAATTCCGCGTTTTCGCGAAGAGTCGATCGCTGAGTCGACCCGTCCGGCCATTTGCCCTGTGCGGCTTGGCACATCGGAGATGTCGCAGACGTCTTCCGGGGGGCCCACAGGTGGATGCCACCGTGTCCGACGTAGCTACCTTCCGTCGGCGCATTCACGCCGTGCCGGCTCCGCTCGCGCAGCGTGGGGCTCGAGCTCGAGTTCTTCAGCAGCCTGCTGCTCGAGCTATCGCCGCGCGTTTGTCTGGTGCCCAAGGATTAGGCTATTATGACCTCGACCTGCTCGCAGCACCTCTCGATTGAACGTTTGTAGGTCCTATCGGTGGAGAGCTCAGAGCCGAAAACGAGAGATGATCTTCGCGACCGCAACTTCAGCTGGAACCAACCTCGGAAACGGCTTCGAGCACTTCGCGCAGGATATCCAGAGTCCCCGTTTCATCAAACTCGCCACCGCGCGTAGCGGAATGGCCGAACCCGGTTTTCAAACGAAACTACAGACCCTACTCGCGGAAGCCCGGTTCGGGCTCGGGATTTTGAAGGAGTACGACCTCGATCACCGGCGCATCCTTGAAGTCGGGGCCGGCGCTGGCTTGTTGAGCTCTTATCTGAGAAGTCGTGGTTTGGACGTAGTTTCCTCGGAGCCCGCCGCCATCGGTTTCTCCGAGCACCGCGAGCTATCGCTTGCCCTATCGGAGTATCTGGGTACCCCAGCGGATCGGTATCTGCCCATTGGAATCGAAGAGCTGGACCCGGCTCGCCACGGTACCTTTGACTTCATTTTCTCGATCCATGTCATGGAGCACGTCGGCGAGGTCTCATCGTGCCTGTCCAAAATGAATCAGCTGCTGAACGAAGATGGCATGATGGTGCACTTTTGCCCGAACTACGTTGTGAGCTATGAGCCGCACTATCGAATTCCCCTCGTGCCCTTCTTCCCGCGCTTCACAAAATTCGTCCTGCCCGGCACAATTGTTCGCCAAGAGCTCTGGCGTTCAATCAACTTCGTGACCTTGCCGCTCGCGGCGCGCTGCGCTCGCCGCGAGAAGAGCCACATTACTTTCCGTAGCGGTACGTTGTATGAGGCGTTCACACGCTTGCGACATGACTCAGAGTTCCGGGAAAGGCAGCGCGGTCTCGTTTCCTTCGTCTCCAAAGTTCTCAATCTCTTCGGCGCGGACCGGCTGCTCAAGCTGGTTCCTCCGCTACTCTCCACGCCGATGTGGTTCGAATGGCGCAAAGCGCCACCTCATCCTTGAGTCTCGACCAGTGCCCGTTTCTGAGAAACCGATGAGTGGTCTGTCTCTCGTAATTCCAATGTACAACGAGGAAGGCGGCATCCGACATGTCATCGAGGTAGCGACCGAGTCGCTGGAAAGAACATGCTCCGATCATCAAATCGTCATCGTGAATGACTGCTCCACCGATGACAGCGGGAGGATCGCGGACGAGCTCGCGGCGTCCGACGAGCGAATCCAAGTCATTCACAACGAGAAAAACGTAAAGCTGGGACGTTCGCTTCGGGCAGGCTTTCAAGCGGCAACGAAAGATTTCGTTTTGTACAGCGATGCCGATCTGCCATTCGACTTCGAAGAGATCGGCCGCGCTCTACGCATTCTCAGCTTGACGGGCGCCGATATCGTTTCGGCATTTCGAATCGACCGGACGTCCGAGGGAACACTTCGGTCTTTCTACTCTTTCGTTTACAACCTCGTCATTCGTGTCGCTTTTGGACTGAGAGTCAAAGACGTCAATTTTTCGTTCAAGCTCATGCGCCGGGCCGTTTTGGAGACAATCGAGCTCAAGTCCGAGGGCAGCTTCATCGACGCCGAGCTGCTCCTGAGGGCAAGAAAAGCGAACTTTCACATCGTCCAGATGGGTGTAGACTATTTTCCTCGAATTCACGGCACGTCCACCTTGGCACGGCCTTCGGTGATCGTGAAACTGGTGAAGGAGCTCGTCGAGCTCGGGAGCCAAATAGGCCGCGTGAGTTAAACGCAATGACGACTCAGCTCGCCACCCGTGGTTTTTTTTCCGAGCTTGGGTGGCGCCATAAACTTCACATTTTTCTCCGTCTTCAGAGCTGCCCGTTCCACCGACTACTTCCCTACCTGCCGCCGAGCGGGCGGGTGCTGGACTTCGGCTGCGGACACGGGCATTTCACCGCCATGATGGCTTCGGAATCGAACGTGGACATCCTGGCGGTGGAACATGATGAGGCCAAAATCAAAGTAGCCGAACGATGCCTGAGCTCGTTGGGTCCGCGGGTTCAGTTCCGCTTGGGCGGGGATCTGCCCGAGGGGGCGGGTGCGTTCGACGCCGTCACCCTGATCGACGTGCTCTACCTCTTTCCGTTGGAACGTTGGAAACCATTCTTGGTTCGATGCCAACAGACACTCAACCGCGGCGGTGTGTTGCTGTTGAAGGAAATGGACCACCGACCGCGCTGGAAGTTTCTCAAGATGCGGCTTCAGGAGGTGCTTGCGGTCAAGCTCTTTGGCTGGACCAAAGGGGAAAACACTTGCTACCCCTCGCGAAGCGAGATTTCGGCGATTCTCGAGGACGCGGGATTTCGTTTCGAGAGAGAGCATCTGCACTCGGGCTACTCGAGCCCCCACATACTCTATATATGCCGGGTGAACGACGTCGATTGATCGTTTGCGCCGACGACCTTGGACTCCATCCCTCGGTCAATCAGGCGATTCGTCTCGCTCATCGAGCGGGCACGGTGACCTCATGCTCGCTCATTCCCGGCGGTCGAGCGTTCGAGGACGCGGTGGCGGTAGCTGCCGAGAACCCAAGGCTCGCGGTGGGAATCCACCTCACGCTGGTTGAGGAAAAGCCCTTGCTCCCGCAAGCGAAGCTTCCGTCGCTCGTCGACAGCCGGGGCCGATTCCCGTCGAATTACCAGCGTCTGCTCGGCGCGCTCATCCTGGGAAGGATCCGTCTCAGCGAGGTCGAGGCCGAGCTTCGCCACCAGATCGAGCATACGCTCGACGCGGGAATCCAGCCCTCTCACTTGGACAGCCACCAACACGTTCATCTTTTTCCCGGCCTGCTCGGAATCGTCGAGCGTTTGGCCACGGAATACGATATCCGCAACGTGCGAGCGGGCAGAGTCGCGGAGTCGTATTGGTCTCCTGCAGTTGCGGCGCTCGATCTGGCGAGCCGCCGCGCTCAGCGGCAGCTTCGAGAACACGGGCTTCGCACACCCGACTGGGCCATAGGGCTCCGTGATCGAGGGCGACTGAACCGGGAGAGCTTGGAGCGGGCTCTGGCCGTTGTTCCTCCCGGCGTCACCGAGCTCAACTGTCACCCGGGAACGTCTCGAGCCGAGCTTGCGAAACACTACAGCTGGGGCTACGAATGGGATTCCGAGCTTGCGGCACTTCTCGACCCCGCCTTGCCTGAGCTGCTCCGTGAGCGAGGGATCGAGCTGATGAGCTACCACGATTTCCGAGGACCGTGACCTCACCGTTCCATCTCGGTAATCACTAGTCTCCTGGATCTTTGATTACTACCAAAAGTCTGAGTTCGCGTGCATGGTCAAGGTTCGCTGGAAAGGAAAAAATGGGGACAGGTACCTTTTTTTCCAACCGAATGAATCGAGAAAGACCTGCTACGAAAATAGAGTTAATCGAGAGCACCGGTGCGGCTACGCCTCGGTAGTTAACATTGGCCACAGAGGCACAGAGCCACAGAGAAAACAAGAGGGTCGGCGGGGATGTCCGATCGTGCCGACTCTGCGGCGGTGTCGCTGCTAAGCGACATCGGTCACAGAGGGAGAAGAGCTCACCGAGTTCGTTTGACTCCCGGGTGCGCAGTGAAGCTTGCGATGCTCGCTCGGTGCTCTCGTTTTTCCTCTGTGTCCGACGCAGCTAGCAGCAACCAAGTCACAACTCCACGCCGTCGCGATCGCTCTGGTCCTCGAAGCGCAATTTGCCTCCGCTGTGAACGAAGAGACCTCTTCAATCTCTGTGGCTCTGTGGCTCTGTGGCTCTGTGGCTCTGTGGCTCTGTGGCTCTGTGGCTCTGTGGCTCTGTGGCTCTGTGGCAAAAAGAAGGCCCCGAAGGCGGTGCCAACAGAGAACATTTTCATGTTTTCGGCTGAGGCGCCTCCTCACGACGACTGTCCCCTTCTTGGTCAGTTCGGCCTTCGGCCTGGCTATGTTTGCCGTTTAGGCATTGATCATATGCCGACGTGTTTAGTGAGCAATTTCTGATACAGGGCACTAGCCCTAACTGGTCAAAAGTGCGAATTCCGTTTACACTTTTCTCTGGGCACGAGTCTGTCTCAATTTCAAAAAAAAACACCGCCAAGACGCCAAGACGCGAAGAAGGCGTCCCGATCGGGACCCCGGGCCCCAAGGAATGCAACGACGCGAGGCCCCGGCGGATAAGGTCAATCCGCCTCCGTTTCCTTTGCGCCTTCGCAGCTTTGCGCCTTTGCGTTGGTTCCTGCTCCTCCAGCTTTCAGGTTTACCTGGCTAGTCAATAGTCAGTAGGCAGTCGCAACCGTCCAGCCCCGATAGGGAGCGGACTTCAGAATCTGTTCGCATCCGGAGATCGTGTCTGCAGGAAGCTCGTCCGGGCGAGACGGCGCGAAGTGTTTCGGTAGCCATCCCATTTCCCCCAAAAAACGAAGCTCCAGCTGGACCCTCTCTCCTGGGGTTACACAAGAGACGGGAAGTGTGAGTCGATAGCTCCCAACGATTTCATCTTCCCGTCCGTCCTCGACTGAGACGGCAAGAGAGACTCCAGCTTTGCTGAAGGGTTTTGGACCGGGATGGCCCAGCTCGAAAGGAATCGCTTGGTCGCATACCAGGAGCTCGGCTCCTCCGCGGTGACCCGAGCGCGCTTTGAACGTCAGATCAATTGGACCTGGCTCGGTCACCGTCACCGGAGCACTCGCCCACCTGGTCCCACCGAGCTCGGAATCGAGACAAATCAGGCGAACCCGCCACGTGCCGGCAATCGCGCGCCCGTCGAGGAAGCTCCGGGTGTTCCGGCTGTTCAAAATCACCCGTTCGCGAAGTCGATACTCTTGCTCGTGTCGCAGCTTGTAGCTCGACACCTTGTCATGCGATCCAAAAGAGGGACCATCGTAGACGCCGCTCGACGCCACCCCCGGCAAATCGCCGAAAAGATAGGGGGAGTCCCTATACGAGCCCGTCCAGCTAAGCTCGATTCGGACGGTGTCGGATTTCAAAATCTCGGGGCGAACCGGCAGCGCCCACCACTGATGAACGCTCGCGGGCTCGATCCCTCCCGCCACGGTGGCTGAACCGAATCGCGGCATGGTGGGGAAGAGGTCGTCTCCTACGTAGTGCACTTGATTCACCTCGACCTCGAGTCCTGAGACCTCTCCACCGCTCGCGACCATGTCGAACAAAAGAAAGGATTCTCGACAAGCCCGTATCGCTCGCCTCGATTCGTCACTAATCTCGATCTCCTGGACTACGCTTTTTTGGCTCAGATCGACTCCAAACTCACGCCACTTGAAATCGCGCACCTCCGCGACTGCAAAAGGGCCGAAAAGAAGCACACCGGTGCCGAGAAAGGCGAGCTTTTGGGCGCCTCTAACTCGGGCGAGCGCGACGAAAAAGGCCAAGAAAGAAAACACCAGACCCGCGCCGAGCATCAGGCGAAACGTGAGAATCAACCGCGCATCGAGCTGCAACGGCCAAGAAACCCCAGGCGAGAACAAGAGCATTGCGACCAGGCAAGCCCCGGCGATGCCCGCGGGCAGGCGAGCGCGCTTCGCGTCCTCGGTGGAGGTGAGGAGCTTGTTTCCCGTCCAGTGGACCGAGCATGCGGCGATGGCGATCACGAAAGGCATCATCGGTAGGTTGTACCTCCCGAAAACGTGGTAGAGCGGATAGAGAAACGTCAAGCAGATGGGAAACACGTAGAGTGGTAAGACCTCCCGGACCCGATAAATCGCGACCGGCAGAAAACAAAACGCGAGGAAAACCAAGCTCCGATGGAACGCGTCGTGAACGGGAAGAGAAAGTAGATAGTCCTTTTTGTAGGGATTGTTCGGCAAGCTCAGGAACCGATTCATGTTCACGATGACCGCTCGAAGCGAGTCCATCGGCCGCGACAGGACGTGTTCGATGGTGAACAGCTTTCTCCGAAACCCATCTTTCAACAAGGTCGGATCGGCGGCGACAGCTTGGTCGTAAGACTCAACGTATTCTCCTTTGACATCGGCACCGGCCCAACCATCGGTATCCATCCACACCCAAAAGCCGACCTCGTATGGCGGAGCGAACGACCACAACCCGTATCGAAGCGAAATATGCTCGGCTTCGCCCTGGTTGGTCCAGGAGATCGCGCCCCAGGCCAGGCTGGTGACGACAAAGCCACTTGCGATCGCGACGATTGCGCGTCGCTTCGTTTTGGCGACGACGGCGGTCAAGAACAAAAGGCCCCAGATCAGGACAAAAAGGTAGCTCGCGCTTTGGGGTCTGATGAGGAGCCCGACTCCGAGCACGAGACCACACAAGGCATAGGCCAAGCCGCTGTCTCGATGTCGCGCCTCGACTAGGAGGACAGCCGCGGCGGTGAGAAAAAACAGGATCGTAGGCTCCGGCAACAGCAACCCCGAGATCACGGTGAAGCTGACATAGAAAATCGACGCCGCTTGGGCGAAAGCGGCCGCGCCAACGGACGCCGTCAAGCGGTAAACGAGCAGAAAGAGCAGTAGCCCCGTAGCCGCGCCCAAGAACGCGTGGACTCGATAGATCGCCTCGGGCCCGCCCTGGAGCAAAGCGTCGAGACCGCCGTACAAGACACCGGAGGCCGCGAAGTAGGACAGCCTACCCAGCCGGCGATAGGCTTTTCGGCGCAGCGGATACCCCTCCGTCAGCGCCTCCTCGGCGCTCGCCCACCAACGCTTCGCCATATCATAATGGGCTCCGGCGTCGCCGAAGACAAGAGGCTGGCGGTAGTTGGTGAGGTAGTGGAGTTGGCTCCAGAGGCTGCAAGCCAAGAGAACGACGGGGACGGCGATCTTCAAGGCACCTTGGAAACGAGCTCGACTCACAATCAGTCGGCCCCATCTCGCGTCGTCATCGTTGAGTGTCGCGCCGGGCGTTCACGTCGTCAATTTCGTCGAGCACAAAAGAGATTGCTTTGCCGCTCAGTGACCGGTCATCACAAGGACGCCACGGGAGCATAGCATAGGCCGAGCGAGCCGGAGGTGATTGGACAGGTAGGCATTTCTATCCCGAGGATCAGTCCGTGGGACGGCTAGCTGAAGCCAATTTCTCCTCGAGAGCATCGGAACACGGCCTTCGCAACCGGCGGCTCGCCTGGACTATCTATTCATGGTGAGAGACAGGAGAGCTCGGCGGTGCTTCGATCAGGATCGGCCAAGGAGGCTTTTGAGTCGAGCCCCGAGAGATTTTCGCGCTCCGCGTTCCCCGAAGAGAAGTCTCTGCGTGACTCGATGATCCGGCGCAATCCGCAAGGCCGCTCGGAAGGCGGCGGAGGCACGGGAATTCATGCCGAAGGACTTGTAGTAGAGGCCCTGGCAGTAATACAAGTCCGCGTTTTGAGGCGCGATGCGCAGAGCTTAACTTTCCGACACATGCTCTATTGTAGTGATCGCATGAGTTTCTCCTTCTTGAATAGATTTGGATGTGCCCGCGCCGCATTGAACTACAGACGGGGCCCTGGGGCAAGGGGATGTCCCGGCCGCTGTTGAATTTGGTCGGGTAGCGGCGGCACCAGTGAATACTCTCAGGCAGCAAACGCATCGCTGTCAAGAGATTTCTGTTTGCTTCTAAGGGCGTGAACGAGAGCACCCATATGGCGATAGCCTTTGATTCGCCGGAACTTCTTCTCCGCCGTGACAACACCTTGCCGCGTTTATGGCTGATGACAACGGAGCCCAAGAAGTAGTGCCCGTAGCCTTCGACTTCGTGGCGCGAATGACCAGGATCGTAGGAGTCGAGAAACTTGCCAGTCAGGTCGTCGATCAGCTCCCGGACTTGTCGTTCCTGCCATGCGTACTCGCGCTGGTAGAAGTCAATCGAGTACTTCGCTTTGTCCAATAGCTCCCGGACTGTGCGAGCGCGACCGTCGATGCTTTTCACACTGCTGTCAATATCACTCACTCACAGCCTCCTCGTGGCCCTTCCTTTCATTAGCCAGCCTTCACCGTCAACCCCGAGTCCATCGCCTTCAACTTCTCGAAGATCCCCTCCACCACATTCTCTTTCCCGCCAAAAAGTGCCTCCGGCTCCCCGGCGTGCACGTTGCTGAACGGGGGCTCATAGAGCGCTTTCGCCTCCATGACGCCTCGGACGGTGAGCTGATTCTTGCTAACGCTTTGCTAACGAACGGCCCATAACGAGCCAATACGCGCCGGACAGGCCAACACGAAAACCCGTATTTGGCGGGGCTTTTCAACACTGGCCGAACAGAGCAGCACGGGGAGATAGGGCTTTTTACGAACACGAGCTTCGTCGTCGTCGGAGATAAGGCCGGCTCGAAAGCGGAGAAAGCGAAGGAGCTCGGGGTCGAAGTGTTGACAGAGAAGGAGTTCCTGGCGCTAATGAGTTGAGGGGAGACAGCGCCGCCTTGCCGTGTAGCGGTGGTCTCGAACGCTCCTTCCATGGCAAGCCGCATGTCGCCGATGGCCTGCACTCGCTGACGTGGGTCTTTCTGGAGGCAACGTCGCAAGTAGGTCGCTAGACTCGGCGATACGGTCGCGGGCAGTGCATTCCAATCTGGCTCCCGGTCTATCACCCGCGCCAGAGTCTGTGAGATGTCGTCACCGGGGAACGGCTTCGTTCCCGTTAGCATCTCGAACAGGACGACTCCGAAAGCCCAGATGTCCGTTCGCCTGTCCACCGCCTTGCCGCGTGCTTGCTCGGGGCTCATGTAGGCAGCGGTCCCAAGAATCACTCCAACCCGAGTCGCATCTCGCGTAAGCGTCGGTGACATCGAGCTATCAGCCTGGGTCGTTTCCTCCTGGAAGACTTTCGCTAAACCGTAATCCAGAACTTTGATCTGGCCGTCCTCGGTCTGCTTGACGTTCGCCGGTTTCAAGTCTCGGTGAACGATGCCTTGTTCGTGTGCCTCCTCTAGGGCTTCGGCCATCTGGGTGGCGATGTTGAGAGCTTCTTCTAATGGAATGGGACCTAGGGAGATTCGTTCTGCCAGGGTCTCGCCGGAAACCAGTTCGAGAACGAGGTAATGAATGTTCCCCGACTGCTCCAGGCCGTAGATCGACGCGATGTTCGGATGATTGAGAGACCTAGGACCTTGGCCTCTCGCTTGAATCGAGCTAGACGTTCTTCGTTCTCGGCGAACTCTTCCGGCAAGACTTTGATTGCGACATCGCGGCCAAGCTTTCCGTCTCTCGCTCGGTAGACCTCTCCCCTCCCGCCTTTGCCGATGGCTTCGAGGATCTCGTAGTGGGCGAGGCGCGTTCCTGGAGCGAGAGAAATCGAGGGAATTTAACGGTTCGACGTGGAAGTTACAACCGTGTCACCGTGCGGGAACGCGGGAACTTCTGGCAACTCAGTGCTATATCGTTCGTGATGTCGGTCGTTGCGTGGCCGAGACGGTGCCGCAAGCCGCGCAAAACGTCGCAGCTTCGTCTCGTCTCGCTAGCCGTACTGCGCTTCAATTCAAGCAGACGGCTTGTCGCACGAGCGCGCTCTTTCGCATCTTCCCCCGCCGCGTGCACCACTATCCTGAGGCGGCGCCATTCGAGCTCGACGCGAAAGTTTCCGATCGGCTTCACGCCGGGGGCCCTCGAAACGGTGAATTCGAACGATCCGATCTCGTCGACTATGCCGGCCGAGAGCGCTTCTGTGGCTGTGAGGAGGCGCCCACCGCTAAAATCAGCATGGACCCTCTTTGTGCGGCGCTAGTGCTCGGATACAGAAACTTCTGGATCTCGTTCGTGACCGAACACAGCCGAAAACTGTTGAACCTCTCGCGCGGTTCACTCGTAGACCTAGCTGTATGACCAAATTCTTGCTTTGGTTGCTCTTGTTCATCCTTTGCTGGCCGCTCGCGCTCTTCGCGATCGTCCTCTACCCGATTGTGTGGCTGCTTACGCTGCCGTTCAGGCTCGTTGGTATTGCGGTCGGCGGGGTTTTCGAGCTTCTACGGGCTATCGAGCTTCTGCCGGCGCGCCTTCTCGGCGCTCGGGTCTGAGCTGGGCTAGCTGAGGCGAAGGCGCACTTCGAAACCCGCCCCGCCGAGAGACGACGCCTGGGCGCGGATGGACCCGCCCCGACGCTCCAGGATGGCTTTGACGATCGCTAGCCCTAGCCCCGTATGATCTCCGCGGCGGCTCGCATCCGTCCGGTAGCTGAAGAAGCGGTCGAAGACGCGCTCCGCGTGCTCTTCCGGAATACCCGGGCCGTCATCTTCAACGCGCACCACGGCCTCGCGACCATTGGCTCTCGAGCTCACGCGCACGTGCCCTTCGCTCGAAAAGTCGGCTGCGTTGTCGATGAGGTTCTCGAACACGCGTGCCATGCGATCGGGCCCGGCGGTCACGTTGAGCTCCCCGTCGCTGAGCTCGAGCTCGAGCTCGAGGCTCCGGTAGCGCTCCCGTGCAGCCACGCCGCGTAGAACAGCGTTGAGGTCTACCGGGCCCGGCTCTTCGTCTTCGTCATCGCCTCCCGTACCCGTCCCGTCGAGAAGGGTCACCTCCCGTACCTCGGAGAGGAGCTTTTCGAGCCGCGCGATGTCGCTCTCGACGATGCGGGCAAAACGCGCGCGCTCTTCGGGGTCTTCGACTTCGGCGAGCATCTCCGCGGCGGAGCGCATCGACGCGAGAGGATTCCTGAACTCGTGGGAGACGTCGGCCGCGAAAGACTCGATGAAACGCATGCGCTCTTCGAGCCGCGACGAGAGCTCGGAAAGAGCACGGCTCAAATCGCCAATCTCGTCGAGGCGCTCCAATCCGCGAAAACGTCCTCTCAGCCGGCCGCGTCGATCGACGATCGCCTGCGCTTGTGCCCGCAGTCGCTTCAGCGGCCTCGATATGGTCGTCGAGACAAGAAGGCTAAGGACGGCGGCCACGCCGACGGCGACGAGAAGAACCCGAAAGATCGCGAGCCGGACTTCGTAGAGGTCTTGCAGAATGTGAAAGGTCGAGCGCGAGACGAGCACGGCGCCCACGACCTCGCCATCGTTCTCGATCGGAAGGGCGCTGTAGAGCGTGACCGAGCGCTGGCCTCCCGTTGTCACACGGGTGGCCGCGCCGTATTGGCCTTTCAGAGCGAGTTTTACTTCGGCGCCGTCGAACGGGCGCTCAGCCCAGTAGAACTCTTCACCGATATCCGGCCGGGGTCCGCTCACGACGTAGTCCCCGAGGCGGAAGAGTGACGAGCCGAGCTGGTAGAGCCAGCTCGTGCGCAAGCTCTCGTCGTCGAAAGAGTCGGCGAGTGTTTTGGGCTCCCGCCGCGGCCCGAGCTGGCTAGTGTCCGAGACGAGCCGACGGTCCGGACCGATCACGCGGAGGCGCGATGAGGTGCGCTGCCTGAGGCGGATGAGGATGGGCTCGACGAGCGTTGCGTCGAGCCCATCGCGCCCCGAGAGCGCTGCCGCGAGCACGCGGCCCTGCTGCACCATCGAGCGCTCCTGAGCTCTCAATAGCTGCCTCTCGTAAATGGCGAGATAGGACACGCCGGCGACCGGGAGAAAAACGAGAAGGACGTTGAAGGCTAGAAGGCGTATCGAGATCCGCGAGAGAAAGCGGCGCAAGCTGGTCAAAGCACTTTCAGGATTCGCACTCACGATAGCGGTAGCCTAGCCCGTAGATCGTGTCGATCTCACTGAAACCGTCATCGATTTGGGCGAACTTCTTGCGAAGTCTCTTCACGTGGCTGTCAATCGTCCGTTCGCTGACATAGGCGTCGTGCGGGCAGCACTCTTCCATGAGCCGGGCTCGAGACTTGACGTGGCCGGGCCGGCGTGCGAGGGCATGGAGCAGCATGAACTCGGTGACGGTGAGTGTGAGAGGCTCGCCTCTCCATGTCGCTTGATAGCGGCCCATATCGAGCGTGAGCGGCCCGAGGCTCAGACGTTCCTCGGGGTCGGTGGCGGCGCCGGCACCCGAGAGCGCAAGCCGGCGGAAGAGGACTTTGATGCGCGCGACGAGCTCGCGCATCGCGAAAGGCTTGCACAAATAGTCGTCGGCGCCGAGCTCGAGCCCGAGCACGCGGTCGAACTCCTCGTCTTTCGAGGTCAAGAAGATGATGGGGAGCATCTCCGACTTGCCGCGCAGCTTGCGGCAGAGCTCGAGCCCGTCCATGCGCGGCATCAGAATGTCGAGCACACAGAGATCGGGGAGCCCGTTCTCGAGCTGCTCCCAAGCGTTCAGGCCATCCGTGTAGAGATCCACGTGGTAGCCCTCTCGGCGGAGTGCGTAGGCGACCGTCTCGCGAATGTTCTCTTCGTCGTCGATGACGGCAACCGAGCCCGTGTTTTTGTTCATGTAGCTCCAATGTAGCGCATGAGATCGACCGCGGCTACCCGCAACACAGGATTGCCACATTGTTTTACTGTCTCGCCTCGATGCCGTCGCGAGCTGCACCTATCGGAATGCTCAAATAGAAGCATGAACCGCAGGGGGAGGACCACAATGCCGACGAAGACGAAATCTTTCCTGATCGTGCTGGCTTTTCTGGCGCCAGCGATTGAAAGCCAAGCGTGGCGACCGCGATCCCAAGTCGTCACTCCAGCCGATATGAAGATTGGGAGCCTCCTGCTCCGCTCAGACTTTGACCGAGGCTATGTCGAGGCTCCGACCGTCGAAACGAAGGTACGGATACGCGTCACCGGCCTCGTGGGGCGCACCCGCGTCGTGCAGCTCTTTCGCAACCCGTCGGAAGAGTGGGTCGAGGGCGTCTACGTCTTTCCGCTCCCTGAACGGGCTGCCGTGGACACGATGCGCATGAAGGTTGGGGAGCGCGTCATCGAAGGACAGATTCAGGAAAAAACCCAAGCGCGCCGGACCTATGAAAAGGCCAAACGGGAAGGGAAGAAAGCCTCTCTGCTCGAGCAAGAGAGGCCGAACATTTTCACGGTGTCGGTCGCCCATATCGGGCCTCTGGAGGAGGTTCGGATCGAGCTCGAATATCAGGAAGAAGTCCGCTACGAGGACGCGCTCGAGGTCGAACGCCTGGCCGAAGAGGGTCGATGGGACCACAAACATCAAAGCCACGGCTAGTCGGATGGAAGATCGGCGAGTAAACGTTTCCACACGATACGCGAGCGGTGTGCATCACGCAACGACGGACGGATCGTGTCTGGTGAGACGTTTGCCAGAAGGCGCGGTGCGGCCGCTAGGGTCTGAGAGAGACGATGTATCCCTTTGCCGCGATCGATAAGCTTTCGAGCTTGACGCCGAGCCCGCGTGCTAGCGCGGCAATCTTGGTTTGTCCTCCGCGAGAGCCGTGGTGGATGCCGCGTTCAGATCATCGCCGAGATGGAGAGTAATTCTATAACCTGTGCACATGTGTGCACGTAGTGGGAAACAGCCGAGCGACGGCTCGGGCCGCCAAAGCGGACCGTGCACCCGCGCCATCTATGTCGTCGGGAACGGAATCATCTCCGAGCCCAGAAGTGTGCCGTCACGAGTCACGAGAGGAATGTTCTCGACGACACTCGTCGCGGCGATGAGCTTGTCGGCGGGGTCGCTGCTGATATCTAGACGGCAGCTCTGCCGACAAATTTCCAACGTCAGGGGCCAAGTGTGGATGCGCCTTAAAGTGCGCTGGACCTTGGGCTGTTCGAAGTCGAGATGAATGCGATCGAGTTGCATGAGTTTAGAGAGCTCCCATAGAACGATGGCAGAGATGCTCCAGGGATTCTCCGAAAGAAGAGTTTGCTCCGCTTTCTTGAGTTTCCCGGCGAGGGCGAAGATTAGAATGTGAGTATCAAGATTCAGCATTCCATGCCACGCCAGTAGACAGAATGTCTCCCTTGACCTCGATTTCGTCTTTGAGGCTACCGATCAGGTCAGCGGAATCCGCTTGGATAGGGATGAGCTTTGCGACGGGCTTTCCATGTTTCGTCACAACGATACCCTCTGGCCCGACCTCGTCGAGAATCGCCAAACACCTTTCCTTGAACTGAGCCGCTCCGATGGTCTTTGCAGTCATGGCACCATTCTATAATGAGTCTCACTATATGGCTAGTCGTTATTTATGACTTGTTGAAGATGCGGCACTAGGCGCCTTCCACGACGACGAAGTGGCCGGTGGCCGCGCCTTCGCGCGCCGCTTTGGCCCGCTGATATTCGGGCGAGTCGTAGAATTTTTGCGCCTGCTCGAGCGTCGGGAAAGCGACGATGACGACACGGGCCGTCTCTTCGTCGCCTTCGAGCGTTACCATAGGTCCGCCGCGCGCGAGATAGCGGCCGTCATATTTGGCGATCGCCTCCGCGGCGAGCTTTTTGTAACCCTCGTAAGCTTCCGGGTTCGTCACGTGAACGCGGGCGATGAGATAGGCGGCCATATTGGCAATCTCCGCTGGTTGAGTCACGGATAGCTTGTGGAAACCTCGATACTGATCCCGCCGCGTGGCGTGAAGCGTCCCGTGACGGTGGCTCGGCGCGGCGCGCAAGCAGCGACCATATCGTCGAGAATCAAATTGACGATGGCTTCGCCGAAGCTTCCGTGGTTCCTAAAAGAAAACAGATAGAGCTTCAAAGACTTGCTCTCGATACAGCGATCGTTCGGCACGTATTCGATCGTGATATGGCCGAAATCCGGCTGCGCGGTGATGGGGCACACCGAGGTGAATTCGGGGCAATCGAAACGGATGATGTAGTCACGCTTCGGGTAGGCGTTGTCGAAAGTCTCGAGCTTGGCCTCATCGGGGGAGGCTGGGTAGGCGCGATCGTTGCTTCCGTGAAGCGTCAAGCCATCGAAGACCTTTTTCTCGTCTTTCATGGAGCCCGATCCTACCATGTCACATGACGTTGACAGTGGCGTGGCGCTCCTATATTCTCCTTCTTCCTTCCTCCTTCACTGGATGGTTCCAGTCCAGTTTTAAAACTTCAATCACGTAGACGGCATGAGCGTCCATTTGATAAACCCGAGCGATACCTCCTTTGGTATCGGTATCATCGTTCCTCGCTGGTTGTACGTGCTCGCGTCCGCGACACCGGCTCGTTTCGGAACGCCAAATATCGTGGATGAAACGCTCGATTCGATGGACTTTTCCAAGATCAAGCCGGGCGACATCGTGGGTATCGGTATCCACACCTTGAACGCGCTCAGAGGCTACGAGGTCGGGCAAAAGGCCCGCGAGCGTGGTGCGCATGTTGTCTTCGGCGGCTCGCATGTGACGCTCTATCCGGAAGAAGCGTTCGAGCATGGCGGCGCGACGGCGGTCGTGAAGGGCGACGGTGACGACATCTGGAGTCAGGTGCTCGATGATATCGAGAAGGGTAAGCCGGAGCGGATCTATGACGGCGGCCGCATCGAAGGGGACGCCTTCCTCCCTGCGCGCTGGGATTTGATGCGGTCGGAGGACTACATGATCGCCTCGGTGCAGACCGTGCGCGGTTGTCCGAAACATTGCTCCTTTTGCTCGGTTTGGCGCACCGACGGCCAAAGGCCGCGGCAGCGCGCCTCGGACATCGTTGTCCAAGAGGTGGTCGAGCTGCGAAGGAAAGGGTTTCGTTTCATACTTCTCGCTGACGACAATTTCTACCCGGTCACGCAGCATGACGTCGAGCTCGAGGAGCGCCGGAACGGCGCGCGCGTGGAAGAGCTGAAAGCCATCCGCGCGGAGCGTTTCGAGCTCTTGGATCGCCTCGCGCAGCTTCCGCACGACATGGTCTTTCTCACGCAGATCACAATGGAAGCCGCGGACGATTACGAATATCTAGACGCGATGAAACGCGCGAACGTGAAAGGCGCTCTCGTGGGCGTCGAGTCGGTTACCGAAGAAGGTCTGAAGGCCGTCATGAAGGATTTCAACGTCGCGGGAGACGCTCTCGTCGACCGGCTCCACAAGTTTGTCGACCACGACGTCCACATCCTTGGCTCGTTCATCTTTGGCTTTCGACGGATCGCGACGACACGTTCGACGCGACCGCCGACCTCGCGGCCAAGGCAGGGGTCGATTTCGCCCAGTTCGTGACCCTAACGCCGTTTCCGGGCACCGTCGATTTCATCAAGTGGGAGCGCGAGATCGATCAAGCCAAAGAGACGGTGGACGGGATCCCGCTGAACCGGTTCTGGCTCATCCCGGGCAGCAAACGTCCCAAGCTCTACCTCCCGCATCCAACGATGACGCCGCGTGAGATCCGGACGAAAACCCAGGAGGTCTGGAAAAAGTTCTATGGCTTCACGAACGTGTGGAAGCGCTCGCGGGTCACGAACAATCTGCGCGATCGGCTGGGCTACGTTCTGATCTCCTTGCTTTTCCCCCAGATGTACGCGAATACAGGGCTCGCCACCGACAGCGCTCGCAGCCGCGCACGCCAATGGGCGAAGTTGATCGCGAAACCTTGCCGCCGGGTCTTTACCGCAAAGCCGATGCCCGAGCTTCAGGTCCCACCGGCCAAGCCGCCGCGGCCTCAATACGTCTGATTCGATCTCCGGGGCCAGTTTAACCAACTCTCGCGTAGGCGAGACATGCCTGGATGTCATCCGGCGTGAGGTGTTCGTACTCCCGAAGAATTTGCTCGGTGGTCCAGCCCCACCCGAGCAAGTCGATCACGAACTCGACGGAAAGGCGGGTCCCTTTGATCACGGGCTTTCCGACCAGAACTTTCGGGTCAATGGTAATGCGCTCGTTCCAATTCATGTTCGCGGCTCCTTGGATGACTGTTATCGGCCAAGTCTGCCATTCATGCGTTGAACCTACAGTACCTGCCTTGCGTATCAGTCCGCGGCGCTTTCTGCCGGTCTCGAGAAACCGCGAAACGCTTCCGTGAGCCCGGCTTTGGCGTTGAGCGTCAAGCTGAAAAGAGCCGGGACGAGGAACAGCGTGAACACGGTAGAGACAACGAGTCCGCCGACCACGACGCTTCCGAGACCGCGATAGAGCTCGGCGACGGCGCCCGGGAAGATCACGAGTGGCAGCATGCCGAAGACGGAGGTCGAGACGCTCATGAAGATCGGGCGGATGCGGTTCTCGACGGCCTCGCGTATGGCTGTGTGCGGCTCCATCTCGTCCACCTTCATGTGGTTGAGCGACTGATGCACGATCAGGATGGCGTTGTTCACGACCGTTCCCACGAGGATGATGAAGCCGAGCATAGTGAGAACGTCGAGCGGCTGGAGCGTGAAAAGATTCACCGTAAAGAGCCCGAGCATGCCGCCAAATCCCGCGAGCGGTACGCTGAACATGATGACGAAGGGGTGAAGAAAGCTTTCGAAGAGCGCTGCCATCAAGAGATAGGTAATGACGATGGCGAGCACCAAGTTCCACTTCAGCGTGTTCGCCGTTTGCGACAACTTGTCCGCGGTGCCGCTGAGGTTGACCTGGTAGAGGCCGCCCAACCTGCCGTCGGCGCGCATGGGTACGAGGATTCCGTTCTCCACGATGTCCATCGCTTCTTCGAGCGCCATCGTCTCCGCCGGCGTGATCCGAAGGGTGATCGCGCGCTCGCGCTCGCGATGATTGATTTGAACCGGACCGTTAACCTCTACGAGCTCGGCTACCGAGTCCAGCGTGACGATTCCGCCGTTCGGGGTGGCTATCGGTAGCTCACCGAGACGATGCGTGCGGTGGGCGCCGGTGTCACTGAGGTCCGACATGACCCGGATTTCGATTTCTCGGCCGTCCAGATGGTAATCGCTCGCCTTCGCGCCGTCGATGAGTGCGCTGACCGCAAAGCCGAGCTCGCGGTTCGAAAGCCCGAGCTCCGCGGCACGGCGGCGATGGGTGACGACTCGGATTTCCGGATTGTCGAGCGTGAGCCCTGGGACCGGACGGCCTTGTGAGCCGGGCAGCTTTTGGCGTACTTGGCCGAAAATTTCCTGGCCGAGCGTCATCAGTTCGGGAAGCTCGGGCCCTGCAATATTGATGTCGATATTCCTTCCCTCGTCGAAACCTCGCTGAAAGATGCTGCTCTGGTTGACGACGACGAAGGTCCCTGGAATTTCTGCGTTCAGGGCCATGATCGGCGGGATCATGACGCCAAACAGGAAATTATTGTTGCCAACGGGGAGGTATTCGGTCTTTGGCATCAGAAGCCAGCTTCCGCCAACGGCGATGAACGTGAAGAACGCGACGACGGCGAGCCTGCGGGTGGTCGTGGCCATAATCCACGCGACCGTGGCGCCGACCCGTTTTACGAAAGCGGAAGCCCAGCGGACGAGGCCCCAGAGATTCTGCGCGTTTCGGCGAGGGTCACCGCCTTCGGGAGACGCCTTGGCGGTCCGCAAGATGCGAGCGGAGAGCGACGGGATGACCGTCATCGAAACGATCAACGACAAGAACACCGCGCAGCTGATGGCTATGGCGATATCGCCGAAAAGTTGCCCGACTTCCTCTTGGATGAAGATGACGAGGACGAAGACGGCGATGGTCGTAAGCGTGCTCGCGAGGACCGCGCCCCAAACTTCGCGCGTGCCTTCATAGGCCGCGGTCATGAGGGACTTACCCATTTGTCGATGCCGATAGATGTTCTCGAGCACGACGATGGAGTTGTCGACAATCATGCCGACCACGAAAGCGAGGCCTGCGAGGCTTACCACGTTCAGAGTCCGTCCGAAAGCGTACATCGCGAGAAAAGTTCCCACGACGCTGATGGGGATCGCGACCCCAATGTCGAAGGTCGTCGATGCGCTCCGCAGATATAGGAGCAAGAGCGCCAAGACGAGTAGCCCGCCGACGAGGAGGCTCTGCTGCACGAGCGAAATCACGCTCGTGACATATTCGGTCTCGCCATAAGCCTGGGTCAATTGGAGCCCGCACGGCGCGAGCACGTCGCTGTTCAGCCGCGCGACTTTGTCCTTGAGGCCGGCTATGACCACGAGCACATTCGATCCCGTCTCGCGGATGGTGTTGAGGGCGATGACCTGCTTGCCGGTGTGAAAGACTTTGGCGCCTGGGTTTCGATATCCGAGCTCGACGCGGCCGACATCGCGCAGATAGATAAGGATGCCGTCGCGAACCGCAATGACGATGTCCTCGACGTCTTCGGGTGAGCCATATTCGCCGATAGTGCGCACGACGTAGCGGCGCTTGCCTTCGTCGAAATCGCCACCGCTGAAGTTACGGTTCTCGCGCTCTAGAGCGGCGCTCAGCTCGTTGTAGGAAACGCGGCGTGCGGCGAGCCGCGCCGGATCCACGATCACTTGAAGCTCGCGCTCACGGCCTCCCGAAATATTGGTTTGGCCGATCCCGGCGACGCGCTCGAGCTCCGGTTTGATCGTGTCGTCGACGAAATCATAGAGGAGCGATATGTCTCCTTCATAGGGATTTTCCTCGCTCGGCGTAAGGAGGAACCACGCGACGACACCTTCGGCGAAACCGACGCTGCTGATGACGGGCTTGTCAGCGTTCGTAGGATAGGACGGCACCTGCTGGAGGCGGTTCGACACTCTCAGGAGCGCGACGTCGATATCGGTCCCCACGGGAAAGGTGAGCGCGATTTGCCCTTGGCTATCGGAGCTCGAGCTCTCCATCTCGAACAAGCACTGGGAGCGCGTGAGGTTTCTATCGGCGAGCGCCAAGCGAGCGTCGGCCTCGCGCTTTTGAGCGGTAGATGCTTGAAGCTCGATCTCGAGGTGCTCGGCTCGAAGGGATACGAGCGGAGCGCCGCGCTTCACGTACTGGCCTTCGCGCGCATGAATCTTTGCGACGAGGCCTTCGACTTCGCTGGCCACTTGGCTAGACTTCGGCGCCTCGACGGTGTCAGGAAGATCGATTTGTTTTTGAACGTTGTGATCGCGCGCCGTCGTGTACCGCACGCGACTCAAAGAACCATCGTCCGCCGCCGGGAGCATCGTGCTTCACAAAACGAGCGTGGGGATGGCGAGAAGAACCCGTCTCATCTCTATCTCACTTTCTTGGTTTCAACGCGAGCCGGATCTGGCTCGTCACCGTACTGAATTCCTTGGGGCCCGTCGCGCGCGCAATCTACAAGGCGCCTTGCACAGCGGACATGATCAAAACGGCGCGCTCGGAGGTGGCTCCGTCGAATGCGAAGTCACCGCACTCACTGCCTTCAGCGAGAACGCCAGCAAACCCACTGGCTCGACCAAAAAAAAAGGACGGCCGATGCCGTCCCATTTCCGCAATTGATTGATTCTAAATGTTTTGTGCCGTTCGTGCTTCCTGGAGCTTGCGAAACTCGGGCTCGAAGAAGAACTCCTTCTCGCCAAACGCGGGCTGCAGATCGTCGAGCCAGCTCGCCTCGGGGTCGTACTTCGCGAAGAACGGACGTCCCACCCAATCGGGGTTCCGACCTTGAAGCAGCTTGAGGACGAAGACCTTTTCGTCTCGGATCTTGGTCACGCCATCCACGACGACCTTGCCGGGTGACGCTGACATCGAAGGTCCTCGGACCGTGCGTGCAAGGCCGGAAACTTGTCTGTAGGCCTCGGTGAAGACGCGAAAGGCTTTTTCGAGTGGGAGGGCGAAGTAGTGCTTCGCGCCCGTGTCCCGCTCTACGAACATGTAATACGGAACGGCGCCCAGCTTGACTTGTTCGGTCCACATCCGCGCCCACACATCGGCGTTGTCATTCACGTGGGAGATGATGGGCGCTTGGCAGCGGATGACCGCTCCGGTCGAGCGCACCCGGCGGATAGCCTCCTGTGCGACATAGGTCTCGAGCTCGCGGGGATGCGAGCAATGAGCCATGAACGCAAGGGTCCTGCCGGCTTCGCTCACCTCTTCGAACAGGCGCAGCAGATCGTCAGCGTCGTCATCGGTGACGAACTTATAAGGCCAATAGGCGAGGGCCTTGCTGCCGATGCGGATGCTCTCCAGGTGCTCGAGCGAAGGGTCGAGCAGCGGTTCGATGTAGCGACGGAGAACCTTCGACTTCATCACCATCGGGTCGCCGCCGGTGAAGAGGATGCTTCGCAGCTCTTTCTGCTGGTGCACATATTTGACGAGCATGTCGGCCTGCTCGGCCGCGAATTTGAGCTCGCTGATGCCGACGAACTGGGCCCAACGGAAGCAATAGGTGCAATAGGCATGGCACGTCTGCCCGGCGGCAGGGAAAAAGAGCGCGGTCTCGCGGTATTTGTGCTGCATGCCGTCCAGCCGCTCATCGTCCATTTGCGGCACGTTCAGCTCCATTTGTCCGGCTGGATGTGGGTTCAGCGCGTCCTGAATCGTTCGGGCCGCTTTTTTGATGTTTTCTGTGGTCGCGTTTTGCCGCACGAGGTCGCGCATGTGCGCGAAATCCTCGTCCTTCAGCATGCCGGGCTGGGGGAACGTTAACTGGTAAATCGGGTCATCTGGGATGTTGTTCCAATCAATGAGATCCTGGATGACGTAATTGTTGACTCGGAATGGGAGCACGGCGGAAACCGCCTTCATGTCCAGACGCTGCTCTTCGGAAAGAGTCTCAAGCTCCCGGATGTTGTCGATGTCCTTTCGTGTGTAGACCTTGAACCTTGTGCGGGTAGTCTCGTCCTCGCGAATCTCGAGATTGGTGGAAATTACCGCCATTAGCGCCGCCTGTCATTCTGTCATTCGCTATCCGCCCTCGCTCGATTGGGTCGTTCGACCCAAATTAAGCTCGACTCAAGGACGTTATTTGTCATACGGTGTGGCTCCCCGCAAAGTTGGGCCCCGCGCATTCCTGCTTTGGGCTTGGCGAGCCTCTTTGGGAGCGAAATGCTTCGGGGTGCCTACCGTGGCTAGGGTGAACTATATCAGAGTGCCGCGCGGTCACCAACCTCTAATAGTGGCCATATGAAATGAAGCATGGCGGAGAGACGTAGTATTGAGTGGGAAGACTTGGATTCTGTTGATAAAAAATCGCTTATGGACCGTTTTGAAGCTTTTCAAAACGGCGTTGTCGACCTTAAAAAGGCTGCTGTTGGAGAAGAGCCACTATTCTCTTTGGAGGACGAGCCGTGAGTGGAGCCGAGACTCTCGTTTCCGTCCGTGACCGCCTCGAGCGCGGGGAGTTGAGCTCTGAAGAGCTCGTTCGCGCCCAAATCGACCGGGCCGAGAAGCTCGATGCCCTGAACCCGTTCATTACGCTTCTCCCCGAACGCGCGACCCAGGCAGCTCGCCGGTCCGATGAAGAGCGAGCCCGCGGTGAGCTTCGCGGGCCGCTTCACGGCATCCCAATCACCGTTAAGGATTTGGTTCATTCGAGAGGCGTCCGGACCACCTCGGGCTCGAAAATCTTTGCCGATCTCGTTCCCGAGGCGGACGCGCCCTGTCTTCGGTCGCTGCTCGACGCCGGCGCCGTGTTGATGGGGAAAACCAACTTGCACGAGCTTGCCTACGGGGTGACGAACGTGAATCCCCACTACGGAGCCGCGCGGAACCCGTGGGACACCGAGCGGGTAAGCGGTGGCTCGAGTGGCGGCTCGGCGGCGTCCTTGGCCGCGGGCGTCGGATTCGGCTCGATAGGCACCGATACTGGAGGTTCGATCCGCATTCCGTCGTCACTTTGCGGCACGGTCGGACTCAAGCCCACCTACGGGAAAGTGAGCCGCGAGGGAGTGACCCCGCTTTCGTGGAGCCTCGATCACGTCGGGCCGATGGCGCGCACCGTCGACGACGTGGCGCTCCTCTACGAAGTGCTCACGGGGGTCGCTGCGAGCGCGGAGGCGCCCGGCCAGCTAGCGCTCGGGATCCACGAGCGCTACTTTTTCGACAACCTAGCCCCGGACGTCGAAGCTTCCGTGCGCGCCGCCATTACGGAGCTCGAGCGCCTAGGGATGAAGCTCGTCGAAGTGGATATACCGGAGATCGAGCTCCAGACAACGTGTCGAAACACGATCGCGTTCTCAGAGGCGTCGTCCTTCCACGAAGACAACGTGCTCGCGCGTCCCGAGGATTACGGTGCGGACACTCTCGAGCTCTTGCGGCTCGGCCTTCTGATCCCTGCGACGGACTACCTCGCCGCGACGCGTGTGCGGCGCCCTATCGTGCGCGCTTTCCGGAAAGCCTTTCAGAAGATCGACATGCTCGTGACGCCAGCGACCGTCGCGGCAGCGCCGCGCATCGGCGACAAAACGCTCGATAACGGCGAAGAGCTTCGCAGCGGTCTGCTGCGTCTTGCGAGTCCCTTCAACACAACGGGCTTTCCCGCGGTGTCGCTGCCCTGTGGTTTCACGGAGGATGGTCGCCCGATCGGTCTTCAGCTTGCGGCGGCGCCGAACGATGAGAAGCGGCTTCTCGAGCTCGCGCGCGCCTACGAACAGAGTCAAGACTGGTCGCGGCGCGCGCCAGTGATATAGTCCGCCGTCGGAGGTTTGGATGTTATTGGAATCAAAGCGTGGTCTCATCGTCGGCATCGCCAACAAGCGCTCGATCGCCTGGGGCATTGCGCAGTCGGTGGCGCGCGAAGGGGCGCGTCTCGCGGTTACTTATCAAGGAGAGCGTCTCGAGTCGCGTGTGCGCAACCTCGCGGAGCAGCTCACTGACCCAGTGATCTTGCCGCTCGATGTGACCAACGATGACGAGATGGACATGGCGGCGAAGACCATTCAAGAGCAGATGGGCGGGCTCGACTTCATGGTTCACGCGGTGGCTTTCGCGCTCCGTGAGGAGCTCGATGGCGAGTTCGTCGATACGTCTCGCGAAGGTTTCCGGATCGCCCATGATATCTCTGCTTTCTCGTTGACCGCTTTGGCCAAACGCGTCGTGCCGCTGATGGGAGAGAGCGGCAGCATCATCACGCTGAGTTATCTGGGCGGGGAGCGCGTCGTCCCGAACTACAACGTGATGGGCGTCGCGAAGGCCGCACTCGAAATGTCCGTGCGCTATCTAGCGGTCGACCTTGGGCCAAAGGGGATTCGCGTCAATGCGATCTCCGCAGGTCCGATCAAAACCTTGGCGTCGTCGGGAGTGCGCGGGATCTCGAAAATGCTCGCTTTCCATCGGACTCACGCGCCTCTGAGGCGCAACACCGAGCAAGCGGAAGTCGGCGATACCGCGGCGTTTCTGGCCTCGGATCTTTCTCGCGGTATCACGGGCGAAGTGATCTACGTGGACGGCGGCTACAACGTGCTCGGAACGGTCTTTCCCCCGTCATGAGATTCGTCGTCACCGACGACATCTTCGAAGCCTTTCCCGACATGCGCATCGGCGTTCTCGTAGCGCGCGAGATAAAAAACCCGCTCGGCATCGATCTGAGCGGCGCGCTCGAGGCGGCCCAGGAGACAGTGCGAGCGTCATTCGCGGGCACGAACGTAACCGACCATCCTCGCATCCACTGTTGGCGAGAGGCCTATCGAAGCTTTGGCGCGAAGCCAAAGAAATATCCATCCTCGATCGAGAACCTAGTGCGCCGAACGCTCAAGGGATAGCCCATCCGGCCGATCCTTCCTCTCGTCGATATCTACAACGCCGTCTCCCTCGAGCATTTGCTACCGGTGGGCGGCGAAAATCTCGACAGCATCGAAGGTGACATTCGTCTGACGCGCGCCTCAGACAGCGAGCCCCCCGTGCGCCTACTCGGCGAAGCCGATGAGCGCGCCCCGAAACCGGGCGAAGTCATCTATACCGACGACCGCGGCGCAATTTGTCGCCGGTGGAACTGGAAAGAAGCCGACCGCACAAAACTCACCGAGTCGACCCGGACCGCGGTGCTCGTCCTAGAAGCACTTCCCCCCATGACGGAGACTGACCTCCGCACCGCCATGGAAGCACTCGGAACCCTCGTCCGCAAGCACACCAACGCCTCTGTAGCCGAGACCGTCCTCGACCAAAGGAAGAGGTACCATGCTTTTGTTCGTGAGTGAAACAAATGGTTGGAACCTATCCTCGGGGCGGTGGAATAGGGTCAATGCCTCTTGAAAACGAGTGCTCCGTAGAGGCGAGAGAGATGGGGGTCTCCTTCTACGCAGCGTGACCCGAAGAGGGTTCTCAGGTCTGCGTCCCCGTGGGCCGGCGCGACGCTATCGAGCCGGATGGTCTCGCGTTCGATGCCGTTTGGAGTCAGCTGCTCTTGATAAAGCCGATGGCCCAAGATCACGCCGCGCGCTTTTACGCTCTCGACGAGGCTCTCCATCTTTGCTCTCAGCACGCGTTCGCGAGTGGATGGGTCGATCTCGAGCAGGGTCGAGAGGTCCGGATAGGTCAGCCGTTTTCCCGCCAGGCCCTGCGGGCGATCGGGCTGCGACCACAAGCCCGTCTCGACGCAAATGGGCCGCGCTGTATCCACCTCGAAGAGCGAGCGGCCGTCTCCAAACGTCACGGGGCCGCCGAGCAGAGCGCGGATCGTGGCCGGCACATCGTAGAGGCGTACCTGGGCATCCGATTGAAAACCTTGCGGCACGCCTGGACCCCGAATCCATATCGGCGTACTCTGGCCAAGCCCGAGCCCCGGATCGTCGATCGCCTTGCCGGGGGCTCCCGTGATTAGGACCAACGTGTTCTCACCGACGCCTTCCAGGAGACGGTCCGTTGCGCGGTCGATCGCCGAGAAGGTCGCATCGAAACGCGTGACGGATGGCTCCTGCGTGTTCGTCCCGAAATTCACGAGCCCGGCGAAAGGCCGATCCGAAGCTTGCCGTGAGCGGTGAAGCGCGTCGTCCACGACCCAGTCCGGGGCGACGAGCGAGGCGATGTTTCGCCACGACGGGAGGAGCCTGCGAATGAGACCGAGACGCAAGAGCGCAAGGCTCCATATGTGGGCGCTGAGCGCCTCGCCGCGCGCGAGCGCATGGACCGTGGTCGACGGTGTATCGAGACGCTCGAAGCCAGAAGCGAAACCAGAGAAGCTCTCCCCGGCCGCGTCCGACACAACGAAGGTGAAGTAGCCTTCGTCGCGCAGCTCGGTGAACAGCGTCGCTCCAATCTGCTGCCGGCTCTCGACCGTCGGAAACTGGTGGCGGATGTCGTGCGTTCGGGGCTCCGTTCCCGTCAGCGTTGATACCCACGAAGGGTAAGCGCGGGCTATCGGGGTGAAAGCATTTCGGTAGAGCGCTCCGTTCGGAATCTGGGAGGCTGTGAACGGCATGACCTTTGGGTCTTCGAGCCGATCCGCGTCGAGAGACTCCGAGGCGATGATGAGAACGTTGATGGGATCGGAAGGTTGAGCGTTCGGCGACCAGCCCATCGCGGCCCAGAAAAGGATCGCGGCGACGGTCGCGATGGCGACTTTCTTTCGCGTGTGAGCGTCGTTGCCGCAGCGCCTGAAAGCAACCACGGCGGCGGATCCGAGCAGCAAAGCCAAACAGGCGAAGTCGAAAATGCCTGAGAGGTTTGGACCTTCGATGAGCCACCATCTATCCGCGAAAAGCTCCGGGTGGCGTGCCGCCATGCCGAGGAGTGCGAGAACGGAAACAGCCACCGTGTAGAAGACGGAGACCGCAAGTTGCCGACGGAGCCCGGTGTTCTTATTCATGAGCCCGGTGCTTGCCGCTCCAAGGAGGCTGCCGGTTATGAGGTGAAGGCCCAGGAGCTCGACCTCTAGAACGAGCTCCGAGCTTTCGGTGCCCGCCCAGTCGAAGAGCCACAAAAGACCCGCGACGCTCGCACCGACAAAGATGGAAAGCGTCATGACGCTTCCACCCAGAGCTCGTGAAGAGCGACGCGCGCCGCAATGGTCTCGCCTTGGATCTCGACGCGAAGCGTGGTGAGTGCGGGTACGTCCTCGCTCACGCGGACGCGGCGCACACCCATGCAAAGCAGCACGTCCCCGCCACTCGCGAGCGGGTGCCACGCGCCGGAGCGGTCTCGGCCAAGAAGCCGAACACGGATGGCGGCTCCGTCGATCGCGCGCGCGACCACGTACACCGCGTGGAGCACCAGGGGCTTTTCGAGCGCCAGGTCCAGGAACACCACGCGCCCTTCCGGCCGCGCCGTCCATCCCTTGCCGAGGGCGGGATCGAAGATGCTGTCCAATGCGCCACGTGGCTGGGTGCCGTCTAGACTTGCCCCCGAAGAGCCGATCACGGAAAGCGGCACGTGATCCGCGTGCGACACCAAGCGCGGGATGGGTTCGCACTGCGTGTCGCCATCCGCTCTCCCGACGAGATCGCCGAGCGTGTCGAGCTCCGCGTGGAGCGCGCGGACGGAGCTCGACAGCTCGTCCAAAAGCCAAAAACTTGCCGCATCCGAGATCGTGGGTTCGTCCGACCAAAGTCGGGAGAGGCTAGGCACAGCTCTTGGATCGTCCCACCCGCGCGTGAACGTCGCTTGCGCGAGAGCCTCCTCTAAACGTGACGGCTCGCCGCGAAAGGGGATGGGTTGGCTGCTGCGAAATGGCTGAAACACCCGACGGCTCCGAACGTAAGAGCCTGGCTCATCCGGCTCATTGGCGATGGGCCGGTCATCGCTTGCGAGCTCGGCCCGGCCTGAATGCGAAAGAGCGCCAAGCGCCTTGTCAAAGCGATCCATGTCGTCATCGGTCACTACCAGACCATCGAGTAGCTCGAGCGGTGAGCCGGACGCGAGCTCGTCGAGATAAGGACCCATCTCGTCGCGAGCCCGATCCGAGCGCAGCGCTTCGACGTCCACGCGCAGCGGCTCGTTGCTCGACACGATGAATGCCTGGCCGTCCGCCATCCAAAGGCTGACGTGAGGAAAAACTGAGCGTGCTGTTCTCACGACGAGTAAAAGTTGGCGGGCCGAAGGCGCTCTGGCGGCGAAAGGCGAAAGCAGCACGCCCTGTCGTCGCAAACGGCTCGCCGCGAGTGCGTAGAGCTCTCTCCGGTAAAAAGCGGAGCCGGCTTCGACCGCAATCACATCGTAGCGGTCCGCGCTTTCCATCAGAACGTTACGAGCCGTTTCCCTCAAGAGCACGAGCTCCGGGCGATTCAAGACGTCACGATTCGCTTCCGCGAACGCGCCTAGTGCCGCCGCAAGCCGCGCCGCGCTGGTCTCGGTGCAAACGATCTCCTCGAATCCGTGCGCGGCGAGTGCGCTGAGCATCACGCCGCTGCCCACGCCGATGAGGAGCGCGCGCTCACGGCCGGCCGTCAGAAGTGTCGCCGTATGAGCCGCTCGATGTTTCCCGCGGCGCGCGCCCGCGTCGTCCCCCACGACCCTGTCGTTCGCGAAAAGCGTCTTCACGCCGCGCGCCTCGATGACGCGGATGAGACCACCGTTCACGTCCTCTGCGCGAAAAAGCTCCTTGCTCGGCTCGCTTGCTGGATGCGGCACGGCCATCATTGCCGCGACGTTCTGTGTTTGGATCTCCCAGCTTGCCGGAAAGAGCGGCGCCCAAAAGACGCCCGAGAGCGCTACCGCGGTGAGGAGTCGGCGGCGCGGGATGTTCGCGAGCACGTAGATGCCGATGGCGCCTGCGAAGAGTAACAAAGCGCCAAAGAGCTCGAGGGTCCGAACACTCCCGAGCTCCGGAATGAACAAAGACGGAAACGTCCATGCTCCCAAAGCCGCGCCCAGCGCGAGGGCGGCGTGAGCTTTACCCAGACGACCGACATCCCACGAGCCTTGGGTTGCGGCGTGGAGCGTCAGGACGAGATGGAGGCCGAGCGAGACTGCCGGCAAGAGTAAAATGCCAAGCGCGATGATGTGGCGAGCCAACTCGATAACGTCACGATCGGAAGACGCGGCGAGAAACGCTGGGATGCGGTCCCACGCGTCCATGCCGAGGAGCACGGAGATGCCGCCGAGGGCGAGTGCAAAGCCTATCCAGTATCGTGGTCGTCCGCTCGAGAACAGTAACGCTCCGCAGGCGACGGCGAGAAAGAGTGCGGCGAGCGCCGCGCCCCACATGGGGATCGGGCGCTCGCCAAAAACGGCGAAGAGATGTGTCCACACAAAGCCGAGGCCGCAAACGAGATAGCCGTTCACGAAAGCCAGGAACAAGAAGAAGTGGAAGGAAGGGCGCAAGGATATGCCGCTACGAGCGAGGAGTAACGCTCCGAGACTTGCACCGCTAACGAGCGCCACCGTTGTCGGACGCTGAAGCACGAAAGCGAGCATCGATCGAAAGAACACGATCGCGAGAACGAGTCCCACGAGCCCGAAGATTGGTGCCAACTTGTTCCACGCTATCGGAGGAGCTTCGATCTCGGGCTCTTCGAAAGCCCCCCGAGCTTCGCCAGAGAGTCTTACGGGAGCGGTGTGGCGGTAGGCGAGAAAGGCGAGTGCGAGATGGACAAGAACGACGAGCCACATGCTCCCGAGAAGCCCGAGTGCGGGGAAGAGCACATAGGCGGAGGTCCAAGCGCCGAGAGAGGCGCCGAGCGCGAGACGCGCAACGAGACCGCCGCGGTTGGCCCCTTGGAGTAACGTGGGCGTTGACACGCCCGTGAGGAATGCCGGCAAGCCGAGAGCGAGAAGGGCGAAGCCGAAACGTGCGGCGCCTCGTGCCGCTTGGGAGCTCTCATGGATCGACGGCGCGAGCGTGAGATAGAGCTCGCGAAACATGGGAAGGAGAAGAGGGAAGCTCGCCCCGTAAAAGGCCAACGCTGTGATGGCTAACGCGTAGAGGTGTAGCGGGCGCTCGGCCCGCGCCGACCAGAGGCTTGCACTCAATGCGCCGCTCGCGTGCGCAAGGAAAAACGCGGCGACCACGTTGGCCAGTGTCTCCGCGGTCGAGCCGAGCACGTGCTCGACATAGCAAATGGAGAGAGCGGTGAGAACGAATGCGCCGAAGCCCGAGCCGAAGAACAGGAGGGACGGGATGGAGAACGGTGCGCGATTTTGTGGGGATGTCACCGAGCGCATCCTCGGATCTTGTTATTATGCTTGGACTAATACTACCATAGCCGCGCCGGGGACGGAGCGATGCGCGAGCTCTAGCTCGCGGGCTCTATCGCGGCCACGCGACGAAAGTAGTCGGCGAAGGCGATCATCCCGCCTTCGGCCTGTTGCCAGTCGTAGTTCTCGTTCGGCGCGTGATAGCCGTGCTCCGGAAGCGACAACCCGCTGGGCATCGATGTCGTCATTGGATGTGCCTGCGCTCCTTGTGGCGACAGCATAACGGCACCTATTGTCTTCAGTCAACGTTGGCCACGTGCACAAGCTCGGGATCGTGCATCGGGACATCTCTCCCGACAACATCCTCATCGTTCCCGAAGACGGCAAGTCTACGAGCTGCTCTCCGGTGTGAAGCCGTTTGAGGCGTCGATCTCCAAAGTCTTGCTCGCCAAACCTCTCACCGAGGAGCCGAAGAGTCTTTTGGAGGCAAACCCTCTCGTTCGTGTATCGCCTGCCATCGAGAGCATCGCTTTGCGCATGCTCGCAAAGAGTCCATCGGATCGACCGACCTCGATGCAGCGTTTGTACTTGGATCTCGCGGCGCTCGCGCATGACGCGCCAGTCTTGACGCCCGTTTAAAGACGGGCTTGTCTTCTTGTCCCGACGAAGCCTTGGCGAGGTCGGACGCCCTGCCCTCCTTCGCCCTCCGGGCGACGGCGGGGTCTGATAACATCACATCTGTGCCGACGAGGTTTTCGCGATCGCTGCGCTCTCTCGAGGCCGACCGCTTCGGGGGGAGCCTTCTTGGGATTGCCGTGGGGCTAGCGCTCCTCTCGGGATGGCTCACGTGGTTCGTCTTTGCTCGCGTCGCGCTCTACGAAGTTTCCGATGCCGCTCGGCTCGAAGTCGATGTCGAGCCGCACGAAGTGATGAGCCTCATATCCGGGCGCGTTATCCTCAATGAAATGGTTCTTGGGCGAGAGTGCGAAAAAGTGGAGCTTCTCATTGCGCTCGACGCGATCGAGACGCAATACGAGCTCGCAGAAACGACTGCCGAAGCGCGCGGGGGATCGGATCAGCTGGAGCGGTTCCGTCTCGAGATATCGGCGCAGGGTCAGGCGCTCGTTTCGTCCGAGCGCGCCTCCCGCTCGGCGCGCGCGGAAGCCCGGGCGCGTTACCAGGAGGCGCTCGAGTCCGCCAGTTTTGCCGCGCAATCAGCGGCGCGCCAAGCGAGACTCCACGACGAAGGCTTGCTCGCCAAAGCCGAGTCCGATGCGGCCGCGACGTCCTACATGCAACGCGTGAATGCCGCGCAAGCGCTCGCGAGCTCCGTCGAGCGGATGAACCGCGAGTGGCAGATCGATCTGGCCGAAAAGCGCGCGGAGCTCCAGAGCCTTGAGCGCGAGCTCTCTCGACTCGAGTCGTCGGTCGAGAGCCTCGATGCCGTAGAAGACCGGCTCGAGTACACGCTCTCGTTGCATCAGCTGCGCGCTCCAGTGGCAGGCCGGATTGGCGACCTCGTGAGTCTCAAAGTTTCCGAGGTGGTCTCGGCGGGGCAGCACCTAGGTACGATCATCCCCTCTGGCGACTTGCACGTTGTCGCCCAGTTTGCTCCCCACCGCGCGCTCAGACGTATTCGACCGGGTCAGAGGGCGAAGTTACGTCTCCAGGGGTTCTCGTGGGTCCAGTATGGCACCATCCGGGTCGAGCTCAGCTCGATAATCCTGACGGGTTTCCCGTCGATCTTGCTCACGGACTCCCGGGTATCCTCGAAGTTGAGGTCGAGCGCATCTCGCCGGCCACGCTCGTTCTCCGAGCTGCCGGCAATACGCTGTCGAGCCCCGTCTCTTCGGGGGTAAGTTGACGGGTGTCGGCCTGTTTCTCGAATCGTATAATTTACTCTATGAGACAGTTCGTCGAACGGTTAAGTGAAGCGGTGGCTTCGGGGAGGTAGCGCGTTGTCGCAAGAACGCGATCTCGTCTACGACTGGAATCGGGTTGATCCGGTTTTGGAAGCGCCGCCGAAAGCGCTCGAATTCAACGACGAGACTCTCCGGGATGGATTGCAAAGCCCGTCAGTTCTTTCCCCACCCATCGAGTCGAAGATCGAGATCCTGCACTTGATGGCTGCGCTCGGGATTCACTCCGTGAATATCGGTCTGCCGGGTGCCGGGCCGCACGTGCAGAAGCAAGTGCTACGCCTCGCGAACGAGATCGTCGACCAAAAGCTCCCGCTCGTCCCCAATTGTGCGGCGCGCACTCTCGAGGCCGATATCCGCCCCATCGTCGAGATCTCGCAAAAGGTCGGGATCCCCATCGAAGCCGCGACGTTCATTGGCTCGAGTCCCATCCGCCAATATGCCGAGAACTGGGAGCTCGACACGCTCGTGAAACATACCGAGTCCGCGGTGCGCTACACGGTCGAGAACGGTCTTCCGAACATGTACGTCACCGAGGATACGATCCGCGCCGCCCCCGAAACGATAAGAAAACTCTACACGACCGCAATCGAATGTGGCGCTCGGCGGGTCGTGCTCACCGATACGGTCGGTCACGCCACGCCGCAAGGGGTGAAAGCTCTCGTGGCATTCATGCAGCAAGTCATTGCCGATAGCGGTGAAGATGTCAAGATCGACTGGCATGGGCACCGCGATCGCGGGCTGTCCGTCCCCAACAGTTTGGCGGCGATCGAGGCGGGCGTCGATCGCGTCCACGCTTGCGCGCTCGGCATCGGCGAGCGCTGCGGCAATACGCCGATGGACATCTTGCTGGTGAACTTGAAGCTCTTGGGATGGATCGATAACGACTTGAGCCGTCTCGCCGAATATTGTCGCGTGGTCTCGGAGGCAGTGGGCGTTCCCATCCCCACGAATTATCCGGTCGTGGGGGAAGATGCCTTCCGGACGGGGACCGGCGTGCACGCCGCCGCGGTGATCAAAGCTCTCAACAGACAAGATACCTGGCTTGCCAACCGTGTCTATTCCGGCGTTCCGGCGGGCGAGTTCGGTCTCAAGCAAAAAATCGAGGTCGGCCCGATGAGCGGTCTGTCGAACGTCCACTATTGGCTGAGCTCGCGAGGATTGCCCGTCGAGGACGCTCTCGTCCAGGCGATTTTAGAAAAAGCGAAAGCCTCGAACCGCGTTCTCGACGACGCGGAGATCGAACAAGTTGCGCGCGAGCTCGACGAGCACGGCTGAATGGCCATTCACCCGACCGCCATCATCGACAACGGCGCTCGCCTCGGCGAGAACGTTACGATTGGTCCCTACGCGGTCGTAGAAGCCGATGTCGAGATTGGCGAAGGCACCGCGGTCGGCGCACACGCGGTGCTAAAGACCGGACTACGTCTCGGAAAGAACGTGACGGTCAACGAGGCGGCGGTGCTCGGCGGACTACCCCAGGACCTAAAATTCAGTGGCGCTCGAAGCTATGCGGTCGTGGAGGACGGTGCGACGATCCGCGAGTTCGCCACGATCCATCGAAGCGCGCAAGAGGATGGCGTCACCCGGATCGGGCGCAATTGTTTCATTATGAGCTACGGGCACGTCGCTCATGATTGCGACATTGGAGAGGACGTCATCATCGCGAGCTCTACGACGCTAGGTGGGCACATCCGCGTCGGACCCAAAGCCTTCATCTCGGGCGGCGTAGTGATTCATCAGTTCACGCGCGTTGGCGAGCTCGCGATGGTTGGCGGTGGCTCCAAAGTGAATCTCGACGTGCCGCCATTCGTGACCGTCGACGGCGTTCCGGCTAGAGTCATTGGGCTCAATACGGTCGGGCTTCGACGCGCCGGCGTTGCCGCGGAAGAGATCAAGACGTTGAAGGGTGCCTATCGGGCTCTCTTTCGCGAGAAGCGGTCATTGGAGCAAGCCCTTTCCGAATTGGATGGTTTGGAAGGCGAGCTCGCCGCGAAAATGGCGACGTTTTTCAGGGGGAGTGAGCGTGGAGTCTGTCGCGCTCGGGCCGCGAAACTTTGACGCCTTCTAGAGCCAGCGCCGAACCTGGGACTTGTAGTTGAGATAGGTGTCACCGAAGGCGCGCTCGAGATAGGCTTCTTCGCGCGCGATGACTTGGCGGGTCATCACGAAGAGTAGCGGCACGAGCAGCAGAATCACCCACAAGCTATTCGTCCAGAGGCCAATTCCGACATAGAGCGTCGCGAGCGCCACATAGAGCGGGTTGCGCGTGAATCGGTAGGGCCCGCTGTTCACGATCGTCGAGATCGGCTGATCGGGTCGGATCGTCGTCTCGTGGCGGCGCAGCTCGCGGAAGCCGGAGACACTGATCGCGATCGCGATGAGGACGAAAGCGATCCCGAGCGCTGTCGTGTAAGAGTTTGGCACGACGGTGAGAGGGCGCATGCGGGAGCGCAGCAGCCCAGCGGCGAGAAAGCTCAAGTCAATGAACGGCGGTGGAAATCGGATGCCTGCGTGATCTTCACTCACCCCTCACTCATACCGCAACGGGGTCTCTGGCGCAATCTGCGTCGCGTTGCCGTAGACGGGCGAGCGGCTGGCCGGTACACTCGTTCCACAATCTTTGGAAACGGACGAACGGATGCGGCTCGCTATCTTTCATGACTTCGAGCTCACGGGCTCGGGCAGCAACGAGTACACGCGCTATCTGTCGCGGGCGCTGGCACGGCACGGCCATGACGTCCAAGTCCTGTGCCGCGAGCCCCATCCGGCGGCTATCCCGCACGTAGCGCGCGCTTTTGCCTGGGATGCGTCAGGAAAGAGCCGACAGCTCTTCTCGCGTGACGTCGGAGACGAAGGCGTAACGCTGCACCAGCTTGCGAACGGAGCGGTGCGACCCGTTTACGTCACCGACAAACAACGCGCCGGAAACGTGAAAGCCTTCGAGTCGCTGACGGATGACGAGCTCTCCGCCTATCACGCGGAGAGCGTGTGGCTCGTCGACCTCGTTTTGGGCGAGCACCCCGTCGAGCTCGTGCACGCCAACCATCTCGTATGGCAGCCATGCGTTCTTGCCGACACGTCGCATCCGTTCATCGTGTTTCCTCACGGCAGCTCCATCGAGTACACCATCCGAAGAGTCGACCGCTATCGCCGCCACGCCGCGTTCGCGCTTGGTGCGGCGAGGGGCATCATCTGTGGGAACCAGGGGGTGCTCGGTCGCATTCTCGAGCTGTATCCCGAGGAGCGTGACGCACTATTGGCGAAGAGCACCATCGTGGGCGTGGGCGTTAACACCTCGTTGTTTCGTCCCGTTACCCGCTCGGAGCGTAAGGAGACGGTGTATCGGGTCCAGGGGCTTCGCGGAGGCAAGACGATCGCTCAGTCCCGCGAGCTCGTCGATCGGCTCGAACGGGGAGAGCTCGATGCCGTGACGGAGTACCGCGGAGCGTATGACCAGGCCGCTCCCGACGAGCAAGTGAAGGAGAAGATCGCGCGCATGCCTTGGGATGAAGGCCGGGTGCTGCTTTTTGTCGGTGCGCTTACGGCCGGGAAGGAAATCTAAACGCTTTTGTGCGCACTACCTGCGATCTTGCACGAGCATTCGGATACACATCTCGTCATCGTTGGGAGCGGCGCTTATCGCGAGGTTCTCGAGGCTCTCGTCCATGCGTGCGCGGCCGGCCGGCAGGAATTGTTCAAGTATCTCGTCGAACGCGGCTTCGACCTCGATCGCAGCGAGCTTTCCGGTAGATGGGAGGGGCTTTCGGGCGCGGTGCCTACTCATCCCGGCTTCGAAGAACACGTTCACTTTCTCGGGCGACTTCCACATGCGTTGTTGCAGTTCGTCATGCCGTGCGTCGACCTCACCATCTTTCCCTCCGTCGTGCCCGAAGCCTATCTTCTGGTTCTGATGGAGTCGCTTGCGGCCGGTGTCCTCCCTCTCGTTTCTGATTTCAGCGGGTTCGCCGACGGACTAGATCAACTCGAGCTTTTCTTTAGAAGGGAGCTGGTCGACCGACTTCGCCTACCATTTGCTCCGGCCGAGCGCGTGGACGGTATGATCGATCGGGTTTGCAATTTGTTGACGGATTTCCCCGACGAAGAGACCCACGGGCGATTGCGCGCCGTGGCGGTCGAGCACTTCGACTGGGACGTCCGCGCCCGCGAGATGGTAACCGCTTATCGTCGCTTCGCGATCCGAAGCTAGTAAGTCGCCCCTTTACTCATGGCGCAATGCCGTCACCGGCGCGATCCGCGTTGCGCGTCGAGCTGGCAAGTAGCTTGCGAGAAGCGCGACGATTACGAGAAACAGGGTGACGGCGACGAGCGTCAGCGGATCAGTGGCGCGGACGCCGAACAGAAGTCCTGTCATCACCCGTGCTGCCGCGAGAGCGCCCACGATTCCGAGCGCGAGACCGACCGCGACTAAGCCGAGCCCCTAGCGCACGACGAGGACGAGGACGTCGGCTCCCCGCGCGCCAAGGGCCATACGAATGCCGAGCTCGTTCGTTGGCTGACATTGTAGGAGAGCAAGCGGGCTATTGGCTATCCGCTATTATGAGGGCATGAAAATCGCGGTCTTGCTATCCGGGGGTGTGGACAGCTCGGTGGCGCTGAGCCTTCTGAAAGAGGAGGGGCACGACCTCACCGCGTTCTACCTCAAGGTGTGGCTCGAGGACGAGCTCGCTTATCTCGGCGAGTGCCCGTGGGAGGAAGACCTCGAGCTCGCCCGCGCGGTCTGCGATCGCTTCGAGGTACCTCTAGAGATACGCTCGTTGCAAAAGGAATATTGGGAACGCGTCGTGCAGTACACCATCGACGAGCTGCACGCCGGCCGCACCCCGAGCCCCGATATCTTCTGCAACCAGCGGATAAAGTTCGGCGCGTTCTTCGACGAGATCGACGCTAGCTTCGAGCGGGTGGCGACGGGGCACTATGCCCGGCTCGAGCCGGCCAATGGTGGTGTCCTCCTCAAAAAGGGTGTCGATCCGTTCAAGGACCAAACATATTTCTTGTCGCACATGTTCCAGGAACAGCTGCAGCGCGCATCGTTTCCGATTGGCGCGCTCCAGAAGTCCGAAGTACGCGAGCGCGCCGCCGCGCTCGATTTGCCGAATCAGGCGCGCAAAGATAGCCAGGGCATCTGTTTTCTAGGGAAGATCAAATATAGCGAGTTCGTGCGCCATCACCTCGGAGAGAGAGAAGGCGACATCCGCGAGCTCGGTAGCGGGAAAATCCTCGGCACGCATCGAGGCTACTGGTTCCACACGATCGGCCAACGGCAGGGGCTCGGTCTATCGCACGGCCCTTGGTTCGTGCAGCAAAAAGACCTCGAGCAGAACATCGTCTATGTCGCCCACGCGGACCAGTTGGAGCAGTCGGCCAAGGACCGCTACCGTGTCGAAAAGCTTCATTGGATTGCGGGTCCGCCGTCGACCCGCGAGCTGCAAGTGCGGGTCCGGCACGGACGCGCGCTCTTCGATGCGGATGTCGAGCTCAACGAGGACGGCGCGCGGGTGCACCTCGATAGAGGCGAACCGGGTGTCGCGCCCGGGCAGTTCACCGTTTTCTACGACGGGGACATCTGTCTAGGCGGTGCGACGATCGCCGGCTAGAAACTCATGGTAGCCTAGGGCATGAGCTCCACGGTTCAGCGAAAGGCCGCTCGGTACGAGGATGTCTTGTCGGCTCCCGACCATCTCGTTGCCGAGATCCTGGGCGGAGAACTCTTTACTAGCCCGCGATCTGCCGTCCGACATGCGCGCGCGGCCTCGATCCTCGGTGCGGATGTCGTGAGCCAATTCGATCGTCCTGGTGGCGGAGGTGAGAGCCCGGGAGGGTGGTGGTTTCTGGAAGAACCCGAGCTGCACTTCGATGAGGACGTGGTCGTGCCCGACATCGCGGGCTGGCGCCGTGAGCGTGTTTCGGAGCTCCCCGACGCGCCGTGGTTCGATGTCGCGCCGGATTGGCTTTGCGAAGTGATCTCGCCCAGCACCGAGTCCGTCGACCGCGGACGGAAACTCCGCATCTACGCCAGGGAAGGCGTTTCGCATGTGTGGCTGCTGAATCCTGTATCCAAGCTACTCGAGGTCTATCGCTTGACGGAAGGAAACTGGGTTCTGGTGAAGACTGTCGTCGGAGACGATGCTGTGCGGGCCGGGCCGTTCGATGCTATCGAGATGGAAATGTCCCGTTGGTGGCTCCCAGAAGCTCCACCATGAAGCGAAGCGTGAGAGCCGGGTCGCTACCGTAGCTGTAAAACGTTCCCAGCCCTAGGCGGCCCCCGGCTTCGTCCGGTCATCGGTGGATCAAGACGCGGCGTGGAGCTCTTGCTCGGCCTGGAGCCAGTCCGCATCCGGATTGCTGGAGTTGATGCCGCTCGTGTAGAGCTCGAAAGCACGCAGCCGGATGGCGTCTTGAGGAATCTCTGTTGTTTTCGCCTCTGTTACCGGCGTTTCAGTTTTCTTGGTCGTCCGCCGCGGCTTGCGCGGCGTGGTCTTCTTTTTGGTCGTGGATTGCTTCGTCACTTTCTTAGCCATGTTGAGTCTTGTCGCTCCTTTGCTACAAACACACAGAAAGCTGCAAAGCCTGCAGCATCCGGTTTGGTTATCTTTTTGTGGGAGCGTTCCCAACGAAGATCAGCAATAACCCATCAGGCTGGCAAGAAATTAGTCCCATCGCCACACTTTTTCTAGCCATCGGGCGGCTTCGCGCGGATATTCGGTGTATCCCGGGACGTTGTAATGTGTTACGCCGTCTAAGATCACGAGCGCGACATCGGCCGCGTTCCAGGTGCGCAGCTGCTCGATGGCCGTCTTGGTGGGCTCGAGGGGCACGACGCTATCGATGCTCGAATGGATGGCGTAGAGCGGCAGTTTGGTAAAGACGCGCAGCTTGTCCTCCGGCACGTTTCGCGGAGCTCCTGCCATCGGCACGACGGCGGTGAAGCGGTCGGGGTGTCGGCTTGCGATAGTCCACGTGCCCATGCCGCCCATGCTGTAACCGGTGAGAACGACCCGTTCCGGGTCGATGCGGTAGCTCTTCGTGAGGAAGTCGAGAAGGTCGAGAACGGCTCGTTCGCTGTCCGTGCTGGTCCACCCTTGGCCTGGACTGTCTGGGGCGGCGATGATGGCACTGAGCTCACGCAAGCCTGGCTCGACGAGGCCTGTCAAGATCCCGCGGCCGAAATGCGCGCGGTTCTTGCCGGCGAAGTGGAGCGCTATGACGAGCGGCCGTGGTTCGTCCGGATCGAAACCCTCGGAAACGGAGAGAGAGTAGAGAACAGGAGCGCGTGTTTCCCGGTCCAGCGTGAGGTCATAGATTCCAGGAGTCGTAGCGAGCTGCAAGGCCATCAAGAGCCACATTACTGCAAGCCGCTGCGAACCGACGTGATCCGGTTCGTGTTGAACCCGAGCCAGTGCATTCGGCCCACATAGCGCGCGTGCTCGACCTTGAAACAGCGGTCCATGATCACGGATACACCGCCGTCCTCGGCAATGCGCCCGCCTTCCTCGTTGATCACGCTGAACTGGCACCAGAGATTCTTCGCTTTCACGGACACAGCTTCTTCCGCGATACCCGGAAGAGCTGCCGGAGCGCGGAAGACGTTGACGACATCGATCGGGACGGGCACGTCCTTCAGGCTCGGATAACACTTCTCGCCGAGGATCGCAGGCTCCAGCGGGTTCACCGGGATGACTTTGTAACCGTGGCGCTTGAGATAGAAGCCGACGAAGAAGCTTGCGCGCAGAATGTTGGCCGAGAGCCCGACGACGGCAACCGTCTTCGAATTGTGAACAACGTTCTGGATCGTTTCGGTGTTCTGGTAACGCGTGATGTCAAAGCCGCTCATGCGCCGACAACCTCCTTCGCTCCGACCTTCTTTACCGACTCGAAGCCTTGGTCGAGGTCCCAGAGCAAGTCGTCGATACTCTCGGTGCCCACCGAGAGCCTTACGGTGCCGGCGCGGACGCCCGCGGCCTGGAGCTCTTCGTCGCTGAGCTGCCGGTGGGTCGTGCTCCCCGGGTGGATGATCAAGCTTTTGGAATCGCCGACATTGGCGAGGTGCGACCAGAGCGTTACGCCGCGGATAAACTCTTGGCCCTCGACACGGCCACCCTTTAAATCGAACGAGAAGACCGCGCCCGCGCCCTTCGGAAGATATTTCTCGACGAGCGGCTTGTAGCGGCTCCCCGCGAGCCCTGGAAAGGTGACGCGCTCGACCATCGGGTGGGCCTCCAAATATTTTGCGACCGCGAGCGCGTTCTCGACATGCCGCTCCATCCGAAGGGACAACGTTTCGAGACCTTGCAGGAACAAGAACGCATTGAAGGGGCTCATCGCCGCGCCGAGGTCGCGCAATGTTTCGGCACGGAGCTTCATGCAGTAGCCATAGGTGCCGAAGGTCTCGTGAAAGGAGAGACCGTGATAGGCAGGTGATGGATCTGCGACGACGGGGTAGCGGCCATTCGACCAGTTGAACTCGCCCGAATCTACGACAATACCGCCGATGCTCGTGCCGTGGCCGCCGATGAACTTCGTCGCGGAGTGGACGACGATGTCAGCACCCCATTCGATCGGGCAGCACAAATAAGGCGTTGCGAACGTACTGTCGACCATGAGCGGCATGTCGTGCTCGTGAGCGATACGCGCAATGGCGTCGATGTCGAGCACGTTCCCGCCCGGGTTGCCGATCGTCTCGCCGAAGAGAAGCTTCGTGTTGTCCTTGACGGCGCCTTTCCAAGCGTCGAGATCGTCGGGGTCGACCCAGCTGAGCTCTACGGACATCTTGCGGAAATAGTGTTTGAGCTGATTGACGCTGCCGCCATAGAGTGCACTGGATGCGACCACGTGGTCGCCTGGCTCGAGCATCGTGAAAAATGCGGCCGCTTGAGCTGCGATGCCGCTGGCGAAGGCCACCGCGCCGCAGCCGCCTTCGAGATTGGCGACGCGCTCTTCGAGAGCCGCGACCGTCGGGTTCATGATGCGGGAATAAGTGTTTCCGTATTCCTTGAGGTTGAAATAAGCGGCCGCGGATTCCGGATCTTCGAAGACGTAGCTCGTTGTCTGAAAGATCGGGACGGCACGGGCGCCGGTATTAGGCTCTGGCCTTTGACCCGCATGGACTTGCCGGGTCTCGAAGCCGAAAGCACGAGGTTCTTCCATGGTGATACGCCTCCTATTGGCGGGCTAGAAAATCTCGGATCATCGGGGTCTGCCGCGCCTCTTCGAGCAGGAAACAATCGTGCCCGTAGGGTGCATCGATGACGTGCAGCTCGACGTCTTTGTCGTTTGCCGTGAGAGCGGCGGCCAGTGCCTCTGAGTTCTCTGGCGGGTAGAGCCAATCCGAGCTGAAACAGATGAGAAGTGTCTTGGCCTGAATCTCCGCGACAGCACTTTCGAGGCTGCCTTCGCCGTATTGTCTTGCTAGGTCGAAATAGGTCAAGGCTCGGGACGTGTAGATGTAGGTATTGGCGTCGAACCGCTTGACGAACTTGTCGGCTTGGTGATGAAGATAGCTCTCCACCTCGAAATCGGAAGCCGTCAAGCTATAAGAAACATCGCCTTCTTCTTGGAGGCGTCGTCCGAACTTCGCCTTCATCGAGGCCGCGGAGAGATAAGTGATGTGGCCGACCATCCGCGCCACAGCCATACCCGTGCGGGGCTCGCGGCTGGTCCTGTAATAATGACCGTCTTGCCAGTCGGGGTCGGTGATGATGGCGTTGCGGGCGATGGCGTTCCACGCGACACCCTGGGGATTGATTGCGTGCGTGCTTGCGATGGGGATGATGGCTCGGACGGCATCGGGATACAGAATGGCCCACTCGAGGGCTTGCATCCCACCGAGCGAGCCGCCCGCGACAGCGAAAAGCTCGTCGATATCGAGCTCTTTCAAAAAAGCCCGTTCTGCCCGGACCATATCGGCGACGGTGATGACGGGGAAGTCGGACCCGTAGGGCCGGCCGGTGGCGGGGTTTTCGGATGAAGGCCCCGTTGAGCCACGGCAGCCAGCGATCAGATTCGTGCTCACGACGAAGTACTTTTCCGTGTCGAAGGCTTTCCCCGGACCGATCATTCCGTTCCACCAGCCCAAACCCGCCTTTTTCTCAGCGTCCCGCTCGTCGGCGCGAAAGCTGTCGCGAGCACTCTCGCCTGTCGGATGTGCGGCATAGCCCGCTGCGTGGGCGTCGCCGCTCAGCGCGTGACAAACGAGGATAACGTTGTCGTTGCTCGGCGAAAGGGTGCCGTAGGTCTCAAAAGCGATCCGGACCGGGGAGAGCTCTTTCCCGCAATCCAGGGCGAGCGGCTCGGGGAGGTCGAGATACTGGGTCTCGACGATGCCGACGGCGCCGTCCTCCGATCTCATCGAGCTTTCCTCATGGGCTGCATGATACCTCTAACTGGCCCTACTAGAGCCCTTGACTGATCTCTCTGAGATCGTTAGCGTTGGAGCCTCATGCGTCTCGAAGGGGAAGTAGCGATCATCACCGGCGGGAATTCGGGCATCGGCCGAGCTACGGCCGAGGCTATGGCGCGCGAAGGGGCGGCGGTCGTCGTTGCCGCACGCAACAAGCAGCTCGGTGAGGAAACGGTCGCGTTCATCCGTGCTTCCGGGGGCAAGGCCCTGTTCGTCGCGACGGACGTGACCCGAGAGGCGCAAGTGCGCCGCATGGTGAATAAGACCGTCAAAGCTTACGGCAAGCTCACCGTGCTCTTTAATAATGCTGGCATCTTTCTCAAAGGCACCGTCGTCGACATCCCGCTTGCGGATTGGGACCGCGTCATGAACGTTAACGTGCGCGGCACCTTTCTTTGCTCGCGCCACGCGATTCCGAAGATGATCGAATCCGGCGGCGAGAGCATCATCAATTGCAGCTCTGTATCGGCCGTTGTCGGGAACGAGGGTGGATCCGCCTAATAACGCTTCGAAGGGAGCGATCCAGAACCTCACCCGCAACATGGCGCTAGATTTCGTGGGAGACGGCATTCGTGTCAAAAATATTTGCCCAGGCGTCATCGAGACACCGATGCTTGTTGGCGACATCACCGACGAAAAAGAGCTCAAGAAAGTGCGTCTGCGCTCGGGAAAAAAGCAAGTGATGGGACGTTGGGGTAGGCCGGAAGAGATCGCGGACGCTGCTGTCTTCCTCGCTTCGCCCGAGGCCTCTTACGTGAACGGGACGTCGCTTTTCGTTGACGGCGGGCTTTTGGCGCGATGGGGCACGCGATGAGAGGGGGACCGTGGTTCGTGGCCGCGCTTGTTGTTCTCTCGTGGGCGTGCTCGAAATCGCGGACGACGCCGCCCCCGACGAACGACCTTCTCATTGTCGGCTATGACCGCGAGCCCGACACTTTGAACCGCTTTGCCACCCACATTCTCGAAGACACGATGATCTGCATCGTCGAAGGCCTCACCGTGTGGAACGAGAAGATGGAAGTCGTGCCTGTTCTCGCCAAGATCGTGCCGAGCCCCGACAACGGTGGCGTTCAATTGAACGCCGACGGCACTATGGATGTGACGCGGAGACTTCGTGAGGACATTTTCTGGCACGATGGCACGCCGCACACTTCCGCTGACGTTATCTTCACCGTCGCAGCCATCAACGATCCGAGCTACAACCCGGAATCGACCGAAGGCTTCGATCTCATCGAATCCGTTGCGACCCCGGACCCTCACACGGCCATCGTCAAATATCGCGAGATCTATGCCGCTATCAGGACCAGTTCTGGCGCGGCACGCTTCCGAAGCACGTTCTCGACGGAAAGGACTTGAACGCGTTTCCCGAATATGACCGCAACCCACTCGGAACGGGGCCGTATCGCGTGAAAGAGTGGAAGACAGGCGAGTATCTGCTGCTCAAGCGACACGAAGACTATTGGCGTGGGCCAGCTGCGATCAAAGAAATCTTGTTTCGTTTTCTTCCGAGCAGCAACACGCGTGTCAACCAGCTCCGCTCGGGCGAGGTGCACGTGGTCGCTCTTCGATGGCACGGATCTCAGCCACTTCAACATGCTCGGCGACGCGCAATGGAACATCATCGACGACTACGTCGAGGCGGACGGCTACGAGCGGAGCTATCTCGGCACGAAGGAGTCGTATAGCGATTTTCAATTGAAGTTGGAATTCTGGCCCAGCCTCGACGCGAATAGCGGCGTCTATATTCGCTGCCAGAATCCAGAAGAGGTGGAGGCCGAAAGTGGCTATGAGATCAATATTTACGATACGAACCAAAACCCCGACAATCGCACAGGATCGATCATCCACTTCGCCGCACCTTTAGCAATTATCGAGGCCGGTGGCCAATGGAATACATACGAGATCACGGCCGAGGGCTCTCACATCGTCGTCCATCTGAACGGCACACTAGTAGCCGACCTCGAGGACGAGAGCTACTCGGCAGGACCCATTGCTTTACAGAACAACGGTGGCCTCATTCGATTCCGCGCCGTGCAAGTGAAGCCGCTTTGACACTTGCGCATTGTGGCGGAACGACAGTTCAGCGTGAGCGCGGCTCGAGCAGGATCTCTCCGAGGATGAGCGCTTCGGCATAGTTCTGACGCGTCCATCCCTTGGACCGCTTCGTCGTTGCAACGGCGCGCTTGGTCCGCGGCTTCGGGGCGCTTTTCTCCCTCAGCGATTCGTAGAGGCTCGCGTGGATTGTGGCGAGGGCGTCGGGAGATTCGATAGCTGCGTCGATGGCGCCCGCGACTAGCGCTCGCGCGGAGCCTCGTGCGCGCTCACCGGCCGGAAGCGCCACCTTTGCGTCGCGCGCGTCGTGTGCCTGGTTGCTCCAATCGGAAAGCCCTGGCGCGTATTCGAGCCGCGTGCCGGAAAGTGAGGCGAGCGGGGCTTGGAACATTTGGTCGACGAGGCTCGCGGCTGCCTCGAGAACGGCCGTGGCCGGTAGGCGTGACATGGAGCCCACGAAGCCGAGCATGGACGGCTCGCCGTGGGTCGCGTCCCACGCGTCGCGGACGTCCGCGGCTTCGGAGTCGTAGCCCATGCGCGCGAGCCATTGTGCCGTCATGTGGACGCGCAGGTGGAGTGGAGGCTCATCGTGGATGCTGCCATCCGTGTTGAGTTGGATGGAGGTCACTTTGGCTGGGGCATCGGGTTGGGCGTAGAGCCGCGCGAGAGCGCGGAGATAGGCGGGGCCGAAGAAAAGAGCGCCGACCGCGTCGGCGAGGATACGATGGAGCCAGGACGCGAAGAGAACACGCGTGATCGCGGTAGCGTCGGCGCCGATCCGTGCTTCGTTAGCGCCGAGTCCGAGCTCATCGTGGATTTCCTGGTGCAGCTCCGGAGCGCTACTCTCGATGTAGCGTGTGAGAGGGTCGGCGAAGAGCGACCAGTGAGAAGGATCCGACATCGCTGAGCGCGGAACGAACAGCGTGGACGGGGCGAGCGGGGAGGTGCGCAGCCGATCGTCTCCTGCAACGTCCCAGACGATGGCGACCGGCGGGGCGAGGCTTCCGTCCGCTTTCTCGGCCTTGTAGAAATCCGCGCCGAGACGATCGGCGATGAGGCCCGGCCCTTGAATCTCGGGCCGGGCCCGGATCGTCGAATGCATCCGCCCTGCTTGTATTACGTTACGATGGACCGCGCTCAAAACATTTGCTTGCCGCAAGACGTCCGTTTGGTTCGCCGACCTCTCGACGACATTTTGGGCGAGCTCTCGCCGAAGCGCCGAGGACTCGTTGCGAAACCGCTCGTGGTGAAACGCGACTTGAGCCCGGACTTTCTCGTCGAGCTCGAGAAGGGCCGCCTCGCTCTCCTTTTCCATCTGTCCGAGCGCTTCGATCACATCCTTGGCCGGGTCCGGGTCGGCTGTCCGCACGGGGAGCTGGGGTGGGACCTTCGGGAGCTCGGTGCGCTCGCGCAGGGGCGCACGTCGCGGCGGCGGTTTGGCTTTCGTCTTCTTTTTCTTGGCGGCACCTAGCGCTGTCGAGACGAGCCAATAGATGGCGAGTGCGATGTAGAAATAGTCTCCGGAATCCATCGGTACCTATCTCTTCGAACGCGCCGACTTCCGCCCCTTCGGCGGAGCGAGTGTAATGGCAAGAACGAGCCGCTCGCGGAGCCGCTTCGGTTTCCGAAACAGCTCCGCGAGACGGATCTTCTTACGTTTCGTCGTCACCCGATTCCTGGTCTTCCGAATCCGTGGAGCGCGCGATAGCGTCGCGCATCTCGGTGTCGGAGACGACATTCTTCATGTTGTAGTAGTCCATGACCCCGAGATTGCCCTCGCGAAAAGCTTGCGCCATCGCGAGTGGTACTTCCGCTTCGGCTTCGACAACCTTGGCGCGCATCTCGTGGACGCGCGCTTTCATCTCCTGCTCCTGTGCGACCGCCATCGCGCGGCGGCCCTCCGCCTTGGCTTGCGCGATCTGTTTGTCGGCTTCGGCCTGTTCGGTCTGGAGCTTGGCGCCGATATTGGATCCGACGTCGACATCGGCGATGTCGATGGAGAGGATCTCGAACGCGGTTCCGGAGTCGAGACCCTTCGCCAACACGGTCTTCGAGATCGCGTCCGGGTTCTCGAGCACCGATTTGTGGCTTTGCGCCGAGCCGATGGTCGAGACGATGCCCTCCCCGACGCGTGCGATGATGGTCTCTTCACCAGCGCCACCGACGAGGCGATCGATGTCGGCGCGCACGGTAACGCGGCTCAAAGCGGTGAGCTGAATGCCGTCTTTCGCAACGGCGGCGACTTGGGGCGTCGTGATGACTTTCGGGTTGACGCTCATCTGAACGGCTTCGAGCACGTTGCGTCCAGCGAGATCGATCGCGGTGGCTTGCGTGAACGAGAGCTTGATGTTGGCTTTGTCGGCGGAAATAAGCGCGTTCACGACGCGCATGACATTTCCGCCCGCAAGGAAGTGCGCTTCGAGCTCATCCACGGTTACGTTGAGGCCCGCTTTGACGGCGCTGATGCGCGGTTTGACGATCATGGATGGAGGCACGCGACGGAGCCGCATCGCGATGAGCGTAAAGATGCTGACCGACGCGCCGGAAGAAAAGGCCGCAATCCACAGCCCGAGCGGCACGAAGTAAGAAAGTATCGCCAGGCCGACGAGGACCAGCAGAGCAAGGGCAGAGAGTCCCATGAACTAAACCTCCTTCTAATTAATCTTCGTTTTCCGAGGCAGCCGCTTCGACCACGACGCGGGAGCCTCGGACTTCGGTAACGACAACACGCGTCTGCGTGTCGATGAACTCGCCTTCGGTGACGACGCTTTGGCGGAGCTCGCCAAAGCGGGCTACGCCAGCAGGTCTCAGATCGGATTCCGTGACTCCGAGCTCTCCGGGCTCGAGCGTTGTCTCGGCCGCTTTGGCGGTCGCGAGCGTCGACGAGTGTACGACATTTCGGCCGAAGCGTGTTTTCGGAAGCCACCACATCGCGACCGTGACGGAGCTGAGTACGAGCACGATGGTGAACGTTCCCAACGCGGGGCCGAACTCCTGATAGGCGAGATAGCAACCCGCCCCGAGGCTGAGGAGCCCGACAATCCCCGGGACCCCGAAGCCGGGGATAACGATCGCCTCCACGGCCAGCAAGAGATAGCCCGCGACGAGAAGTGCTACGACGGTCAGGGTCGGCTCGCTCAAGTGTCCTCGCGCACGATAGCATTTCCGGAGCGCCAAGCGACGATCGTCACTCGCGCGCCGATGCCGATGAAATCACCTTCGGAGACGGCGTCGATGCGCGCGCCGTCGATCTTGACCTTGCCCGCGGGGCGCAAGTCCGTAATGACTTCGCCCGCGGTTCCGAGTGGAAAGCTTTCTTTCTCGCCTTCGTCATGCGAGCTGAACCCGTCTTCGGCTTTGAGCGTTTCGCTCAACACCATGCGACGGGCGGTACGCGTCGATGGTAGGAATCGCACCAGGAGAACGCCGGCGACTCCCGCGCCGACGATTGCTGTGGACACCGTGAAGAGCGCTTCGTTGAGAAATCCCAGATCCCAAGACACACGGAGATCGAGTGCGAGAAGCGACATGACGACGCCGGCGAACATCAATGCCGCCCCGCTGACGCCGGCAATGCCGAAGCCGGGGATGACGAGAAGCTCGATGAGTACGAGCACGCCGCCGAGCGCGAAGAGAAGAAGCTCTTCCCAGCCAGCGAGCTGCGCGACGTGGTGGCCGAAGAAAAACGTGGCGAGCGACAAAGCGCCAAGAGCGCCGGGAAGCCCGAACCCGGGATGCTGGATCTCGACATAGATCCCGAGCATTCCGAGCATGAGCAAGATGGACGTCACCTGGGGGTCCGAGACTACCCGCGCTAGCGACTCGGCCCATGAGAGAGAGCGATCGAGAACGGTTGCGCCCGACAAGCCCAAAGCTTCGAGAACGTCGTCCACGGTGGCCGCTTCGTGGTCGGCGATCTCGAGCGCTAACGCCTCTTCGGTGCTGAGCGTGAGCACTTTACCTTTCGCGACCACCCCCTCGATCTCGATCTCACGGTCCACCATGGCCTCGGCGATGTCGCCGCGACGCCCGCGCGTCTCCGCGGTGGTGCGCATCTCGGTACGCATGTAGGACATCATTTTTTCATCGACCGCGGTTGGCTCTTCCGCTCCGCCTCCGGCGTAGATAGGTGTCGCGGCGCCTATGGAGCCGCCGGGAGCGATGACGATGTTCTCGCAAGCAAGTGAGATGAGAGCGCCCGCCGAGATCGCGCGCGGGTGGATGAACGCAACGGTACGCACGGGCGATTCGAGAAGCACGTCGCGGATGAGCACCGCCGCGTCCACGCGCCCACCGAAAGTGTCGATGTCGAGGAGCACGACTGAGCCTTCGATCTCCGAGGCTTCCTCGACGATGCGCGCAACGAACGGTGCGAGCCCGTGATCGATCGTGCCTTCGATGGGGACCCGAAACACCGGCGGAATTTCATCGCTTTGGATAGCGAGAGCACGGCCGAGCAAAGCTGTTAGAACGAGAAGCAGCCAAGCAGCTTTGATGTGCGATCGAGGTTTCTTTGTCACGTCATCCTTTCGGATGGGGCCTATGGCTGTTCTTGTCGTGCTTCTGAAATCGGCTGTCCACATTGTATAACAGCGCCCGGAGCGCGCGGGAAAAGTGGCAGGGGTGTTTTGCCTTGACTTGATGAAAAGAGTCCCGAAATCTCCTTCTCGGTGAGGATTGCAGCACTTGCGCCTGGCGGCGACCCGGAAAAGGCATTGACGATGGCGGATAGCTCGCTGTACGCGGCTAAAGAACGACCGGAGCTGAGTTTAGCCGGCGATGATCGACGTTCTCACGCAGCCACGCGGATGAGGAGGGCGACGTGATTCGAATCTTCTTTGCCGTCGCGCTCCTGATAGGGGGCAGTCAGGCCGAACCGCCCCCTAGAGGGCGATGCCGAGAACGGAAAAATCCTGTACAAGCAATACACGTGCTACGGCTGCCACGGCTACACGGGTGAAACCGGCTTCGCCACACGATTGAACCCGCCACGGATGCGCCAGGCGAGGTTCATCACGTACCTTCGAAACCCGACCAATCCCTCGCGAATGCCGCCCTACCAGCAATCGGAAGTCTCGGACCAAAAGCTCGCGAATATCTACGCCTATCTCCAGTCGCTTCCGTCGGCATCTCCGGACGCCGAGAGCATTCCGCTGCTTCAAGCGATTTTGGGTAAGCAGTAGCGCCTCACTTCCATTCATAAGCCTGAATCGCGTTCTGCTCTCGCACGTACATGTCGCTGCCGGCCAGCGCCAGATGACCCCAGGTTTCGGCCTCGGAGATCGTGCGGCGCTCGAGGATGTCTAATCCTTCGGGGTTCATGCGAATCAGCATGAGCTCGCCTTCATTGCTGAGCGCCAAGATGCGGTCGCCTTGCACGATTTGGCTGATGTACATGCCCAGTCGTTCTCTCGATATCCATTTCCCCTCGCCGGTTCTCAAATCCACGGATGCCATGCGCTGATTCTTGAGATGCATGTAGGCGTGATCCTCGAACAGGATCGGATAGGATAAATATTCGATGACTTTGTTTCTCCATGCACGCTCGATTGAAAAGACGCCGTCGTCGAAGGAGATCGGGTAGTAGCCGGTCTGGCTGTCGCGCGAGCTCGTAAAAACGCCGTCGCCATAGACGAATGGCGGCAAGACCAACCCTTCCGCCTGGCCGTCGATCACGATACGCCAAAGCACTTCGCCGGTTTCGGGTTCAAGCCCGTTCATGGCGGGTATCGTTGAGGCGATGATTTGTGGTCGGCCGTGCAGAACGCCGAATTCGGGCGAGGAATACGAGCCGTGACCCAAGGCGTCGCGCACGACGTTGCGCCACCTGCCGACGCCGGTATGTTTGTCTACACTCACGATGGAATCGGCCGCCATCGAGACAACGCTATTGCCAACGACGAGCGGAGAACTGATCAATCCGTACTCGGGAATCGGACCGCCGAATCGCTTCATGAAGTCCGCACGCCAAAGCTCGCGCCCTGTCTCGGCGTCGAGGCAAACGAGCACGTCCCGCATCCCGGAAACGTAAAGGCGCTCGCCGTCAAATGTCGGCGTGCCCTTGATCCAAGAGCCGGTACGCGCGCCCATCGCTTTCACCTTCATGGCGCCTTCCCATTGCGTTCGCCAAATCACCTCGCCCGTCTTTCGGTCGAGCGCGTATACGACTTCGTAGGTCTCCTCGGACGTTTCGTTGACAAACACTCTATCGCGCGACACGACCGGGCCCCCGTATCCGGGGCCCAATTCCATTCGCCACGTGGGCTTCAAATGTGCGGCGCCGATCGACTCGGGCCAGGCCGGACCGTGATATCGACTATCGCGGTTGGGGCCGCGGAATTGCGGCCACGTATCGGAAGGCTCCTGGCCATATAGCGTGGCGCCCATCATCCCGATAAAACATGTGAACGCGACGCAATGCAACGGAAGCGATCGAACCTGTCTCATGAACCAGTTTTACCCTCTTCAAAGGCCTTTCTCTACGCGTCGCACAGAACCTTGCGTCGCACAGAACCTTGAAGAGCGATGAGAAAAAGCCCGTTCTCGTCGTGCAGTTGATGGCCCGCAGCCTACTCTCGATAGAACGGCTCGGGGAGCTTTTGGCACTCCCGCTCACGAGTGCTCGGCCTCAGCGCTCCTGACGCGTTACCGGCCTTCCCCAGCGTGTCGGGAAGGCCTGGGCTTTACGTCGGCGGCGGTCTCGATCTGAAAGGCATTCAACGAGAATGCCACCAAAGTGTAGTAGCCGATGAGAAGTGTGAGCTCGGTGATGCCGCGTTTCCCGATGTGCTCGAGCGCGGCCGCGAACACTTCGTCGGTGACGAAATGCTCGCGCAGTAACTCGCGCGTGTACCGGTAGATGGCGCTCTCGTCCGGGAGCTCGAAAGACGGCGTTTCGCGGCGGCTTATGGAATCGATCGTATCGGCTGAAAGCCCGGCCTCGAGGGCGGTAGGCTCGTGAAGCGACCACTCGAGCTGTGAGTCCCAAAACCGCGCTGTTACGAGGATGGCAAGCTCGCTGAGACGCCGATCGAAGCTCGTCTGGTAGCGCGCCAGCTCTCCAAGTCGTTGGGCCCTCTCCGCAAATTCCGGGCTGTGAAGCCAGGCGCGAAACGGCCCGTGGAGGCTGCCCCGAGATGCCAGGACGGCGTCATAGACCTTGGTTTGCTCAGGGGAGAGCTGGTGTCTCTCGAGCTCGGGGATCCGACTCACGGGGGCACCTCCTCACTTCGGCAACGGTGTGGTCAATACTAACAGAAGACGCCACGCGTCCCAACCCCTTACATCGATTTGGAGCGAAATGATACTGTACGAAAATGAAGCTCAAAGCCTCCGGCCTCGTCCTCATCGTGCTTTTAATCCTCGTTGGCTGCACGCCGCCGACTCCGGAATGGGAGCTCGCTAATCCCATCGAGCCGCTTCCCAAGCCGCCGCTCGGCGTCACGCATACGTTCGACGAGCTCGAGGATCCGCCGTTGCCCGAGACCGTGCGCCTCGGCAAATGGCTCTTCTACGACACGCGCCTTTCCGCCGACAACACTGTGGCTTGCGCGACGTGCCACCGCCCAGCGAACGCTTTCTCCGAACCGACGCCCGTATCGACCGGTATCGATGGCCAAAAGGGAGGCCGCAAGGCACCGACCTTCATCAACGCCGCCTGGGCATTGCTCCCACACACCTTTTGGGATGGACGCGCGGGCTCGCTCGAAGATCAGGCGCTCGGTCCCGTCGCGAACCCTATCGAGATGGGGAACACTCACGAGCAGATGATCGCGACACTGCAAGCCGCCGCGGGCTACGCCAAATATTTCGAAGAGGCATTCGGCTCGCCGGAGATCACGAACGAGCGCGTCGCCAAAGCCATAGCGGATTACGAGCGCACCCGGATGAGCGGGAACGCGCCCTATGACCGGTGGAAAGATGGTGACGAGAGCGCCGTTTCGGACGCCGTGAAGCTCGGTGACGAGCTCTTCTTCGACAAGGCAAGCTGCAACCAGTGCCACCTGGGCTACAACTTCACCGACACCCTCTTCCACAACCTCGGCGTAGGCTGGGACGCAGAGACCGAGGCGCTCGCCGACAAAGGCCGCGGCGAGATCACTGGCGAGGAGGGCGAGCTAGGCGCTTTCAAAACACCCACTGTCCGCGAAGTTACCAAGCGCGCTCCGTACATGCACGATGGCTCGGTCGCCACGCTACGCGAGGTCGTCGAGCTCTACAACCGAGGCGGCGCGCCCAACCCCCATCTCGACCCCAAGATCCAACCCCTCGATTTGACCGAAGAGGAGATCGACGCTCTGGTAGCGATGATGGAATCCCTCGAAGGCGAAGGCTACTTGGACACGCCCCCGACTATGTTCCCTCAGTAGGCCTAAAAGCGGATCACGATGCCGCCGGTCACCTGAAATAGATAGGCTCGAGCTCGTTCTCGAGCTGGTCGAGCAAGAGCTCTTCGATCGCGGTCGTCGGCGCCTCGACCGCTTCCCACGTGAAGGTGTGTTGCTTGAAGCGATAGACGCGCCCTTCGATGATGATGGCGACCTTTTCGGAAACGTCGAACTCGAGGCCCGCACCGCCGTTGAACCCCCACTGACTTTCGTCGGGCGTGGTTGGAGCGGCCACCGCCGTGACGCCCACACTGGCCACCTGAAGAAGCTGAAATCCCAACGCCGTCACGCCGTTGCCGAGCTCTTGAGAGGCATCGAGACGAAGGCTCGGCAAATAGCTGAGTCCTCCGGAGACCACGAAGCGCGCCGCGCCCGGCGTGCGCAATTTGAGATTGACCGAGAACGGGTAGAGCCGTTCGACGTTCACTTCACCCTTTACCCTGACCGAGATCGAGCGTCGTGCTCACTGGCGGAAGCGGCGCGGGAAGCTCAGCGGTAGCGATGAAGCTCGGCGCGACTGTATCGATCTGAAAGTCGACGGAATCCAACCGGTCTTCGATGCCGAAGAAGTCCGTGAAGTAGTAGGCGATGCTCCCACCAAAGGCAAAAGAGCCGCGTGCTTTCAAGGAGAACTCGCCCTGCTGACGGATGTCGATACCCGGAAAGGTGGGGAGAGCGAGTTTGGGTTGATAGGTAAAGGTCTGTTCGAACGTAGGGGCCGTCCAGCCGCCGAGAAACGCAATCTCCCACCAGGCTTCGGCCACCGAGGAGCCTGTCACGAAGAGCAAAGCGATCGTCGCAATTTGTCGTATCAACTCAGTACCTCTAGCTCGTGGTCGAGCATGACGTCGTCGTCGAAAAGGTAGCGTCCCAAAAAACGCGTGCCGCTCAGCACCAAAGGGACCCAGAGGTAATCGTCTCCCCACATCTCTTCGTAGGGAATCGCGTCGACGGGAACCCAAATCGGGATGGCTTCATCGGTCTCGGTGGGCTCGCCTTCAAAATCACCGGACCAAAAAACGTGCACGTGGATGGAATAGCCGTCGACGAACTGGAACAAGTTCTCGCCGCGATAATCGGGTGCTAGCGGCGTGATGTGGAGCTCCTCTTGAGCCTCGCGGACCGCGCAGTCGACGGGAGACTCACCGGGCTCGATACGTCCGCCCGGCGCGTTGATCTTGCCGGCTCCCAGCCCACGCTTCTTGCGAATAAGGAGCATCTGAGCGTCTTTGACGACGAAGACCAGCGTTGCTCGATCCGTCGCCGTCCACGACGCCCAGTCGATGTCTTGAAGTTTTTTCAAGTGTTCCTTCATTGTGGCACAATCGTGTCATGGGTAAAAACGGATGGGCTATCGTCGCCTTCACGGCAGCGCTTGTCATCGGCTTTTTCTCGTGGGAGTGGTACCTCTCGCCAGAAGCGCGGGTAAAGGGCACCTTGAATGCGGCCGCTGACGCCGCGGCAGCCGCCGATGCCGAAGGTTTCGTGTCTTTTCTGACTTCGGATTATTCGGACTATCGGCACATCGATCGCGGTGCGCTCGAAACGAGCTTCGCGACCGCTTTCGAGCTGGTGGACCGTCTCAAGGTGACGATCCAGTCGGCCAAAGTCGAGGTCGATGCCGCTGGAGCGGAGGCGATCGTACGTTTCGATCTCATCGTCGTCGCGATCAAGGGAGAGGAACGCTACATCGTCGTGGGCACCCCGTTCCAGCCGGACAAAGTCGTCGCCACGATGCGGCGCGAGGCGGACGGTTGGAAGATCGCCCGCATCGAGCAGGGCGGATACTAGAGCGGTTGTGTACCATGGCTAGAGGAGTCGTGCTCTTCGATGGTGTGTGCGCTCTTTGCGACAGCTCGGTGCGCTTTCTTCTCGCACGGGATCCGGAAGGCAAGCTCGCCTACGCGCCGCTTCAAGGCGAGACGGCGCGCGCCGTTCTCACGCGTCATCCGGGAGCGGACGAAACCTTGTCGACCATTCTCTACGTCAGGGGAATGGGTACGGAGAACGAGGACCTCCACGAGCGCTCGGACGCGGCTTTCGAGATTTTGCGCGATCTCGGCGGCGTGTGGCGTTTGGTGGCGTGGCTTCGTTTGGTACCGCGGCCAATCCGAAACGCGGTCTACGATTTCATCGCGCGACGCCGATACCGCTGGTTCGGCAAGTTCGATGCGTGCCGGCTTCCTGAGGCGGGCACGAACGAGCGCTTTCTGCCGTGAACTGTCGAGGCATCCTGCATTAGACTTTCCTCTCGGCCATTACTGGCTCGGTAATACCTACGAGCAACTCGGCCGTTATGACGACGCGGTGGGGGCGCATCAGATAGCCGTCGCCATATTTCGCGGTTCGGAGATCATGAAAGGCCTCGGACGCGCATACGCGCTTGCCGGAAAGGAGCACGAAGCGCGGCAAGTTCTCGACGAGCTCGTACAGCGGCCTGCGGGTACACAATCGCTGCCATCCACGAGGCACTGGGTGAGACGGAGAGCGTACTCGAGAGCCTCGAGAAAACGTACGAGGCCGCCTTACAGCAAGATCACCGCGATCGACATGAACACCGGTGAGCGCGTGTTCGAGATCCCGGTCGGCGAGGCGTCGGATCAGCTCAATCAGCATCCGGCACTTCAAGGGTCGACCTGTCGGGCGTGAGCGGACGGGGCCGGGCCGTGATGATGGCCACCGGTAGCCTGCTGCTCGCAACGGAGGGCGCAACGGGCCCAGCCGTCCTCAACGCCCACGACAAACGGACGGGCGAGGAGCTCGGAAGCGTCGAGCTTCCGGCTCCCGGAATGTACGGCATGATGACCTATATGCACGAAGGGCGGCAGTACATCGTTGTCCAGATTGCGTGGGGCGGCCAGTTCCCTGGTTCTCTGGCGGCGCTGGCCCTCCCTGAATAGAGCGGCCCGCGTCAGCCGAACAGCAAGAACAGCACGTGCCCGAACACCCCGGCGCTCAGGCCTCCGGCGAAGTGCGTCGCGATGGCGACGTTCGTCAAGTCGCGCTCCCTGATCCCGTCCATCATCCCGACATGCGTGCTCAAAAATCCCGCGTTGCAGATGCCGATGGCGGTGAAAACGCAAATCTCTTTGGCACCGATGATGCCGCTCGAAAGAAATTTCGGAACCATCGCGATCGCGGCGCCGACCGAGCCGAGTGACGTGACAGGAAAGGCGATCGCTTCGGGATGGGAGAAGCCAAACAAAGGCTCAATGATGAACGAGAGCTTTTCAGAAATCCAGGGAAAAAACGCGATGCCCTCATAGGCTCCGCCCGTATAGCCGTCTTCGCCGGCTCCATAGGCCAGCATCATCACCGACGTACAAATAATGACGACTCCCGGCATGATGTCGAGGCCCGTTTGAACGCCGTGAGTGCCGCCGTCGAGAAGAGACTGGAGGGTGCGTTGTAAAACGTTGCCTTCCCGCACTTGACGGAACCGGAGGATGTCGTAGCCTTCCTCTTCTTCTGTCAGCACGGGCGCCTCGCGGCCATATTTGCGTTTGCCGAAATAGCCCATGAGACGAACGCTCACGATTCCGCCCAGGATGGCGCCGAGATTTCCGAGAAGCACTGCCCGAGCGAGAGGCGTGTCGCCGGAAGACTGGGCCAACATGAACGTTGTCACGATGAGTCCCATGCCGAAAACGGTTCCGAGGTTGACGAGCGTCGTGAGCTGCCACCGCTTGAAATACTTCAAGAAGCCTTTACCGGAACCGAGCGGCATGATGGCGGGGTTGTCCGACAAGTACGTCGCCACAACCCCGACGGATGTGGCGCCCGGCAGGCCGAAGAGAGGTTTCATCAAAGGGGAGAGCAGCCGGTTGGCAATCCCGACGATGCCGAACTCGGCGAGGAAAGACGTAAAGGCGCCCGCGAGAATGATGACGCCCATCAGAAAGAGCACGGTGTTCAACACCAAGTCGTGGGCGGTGCCCATCATGGTCTTGAACATGTTGGCGAGTCCCATCTTCCACGTGAACACAGCGAAGAGGCCCGAGACGAGCACGAGCGCCACGATGGTCTCGGTCGTGACGGCGGGGACGATTCTTTTCTTTGGCGCGCCCGTGTCGACGCTGGCCTCGCCTCGTTTGACGCCAAAAGCCATGAGCTTGTTCAGGGCCTTTGCGCGGGGATGACGAAGAGCCGCCCGAAAGCTTCGATGGTCTGGCCGCGCTCGTCAGTCCCGCGCACCGCGATGCGGACATCGAGCGATGGATCGGCGAAGGGAATCGTCAAAGGCACCGCGAGCGTGCCACGGCCCAGGACACGATTTCCCCGTGCCGCGACGATGATGCTCGCTTGATCGAATACGATAGGCGTGGTCGCGAGCTCGACGACGATCTCGGTCACGTCGACGCCGATACCTGCCTGCTCAAAGAGATTCACGGCAAAGTTGGCGGCCCAGGCGAACAGAGGGTGCGCGATGGGGATCGCCGTCGGTGGCGGGATCGCGGCGATGAGCGACGCGCGGTCGGTCGGGACCGGCGTAGGCGAAGGGCTCGGCCCGAAATCACCGCACGACACGGCGAACAATAAAATAATTGCTGCGAACCGCTTCGTCATCGGGTGCCGCCTTCGAGCGCGCGCCTCACCTCAGCGGAGTCGGGAAAGATGACCGCGGCACGCTCGAGCGTGCGGCGGGCGTCCTCACGGCGTCCCCACGCGCTGTAGATACGGGCGGCGAGCAAGTGGTAGTGGACCGCTTCCGGATTGGCGAGCTGATATCGCTGAGCCGCTCGGAGCGCGAGCGGAAACTGACTGTGCTCGATGAGAAAGCTCACGAGCTTGTCTTTGGCTTCGGGATCCTCGGGAGCGAAGTCGACCGCGCCCATGAGATTGGCGATCTGCTGCTCGATGGCGGAGAGCTGCTGAAACTTCGCGAGAAGCTCCTGCCCGTGCACGCGCTCTCCCTGCTGCGCTGCGAAGTTCCCATAGCTCAGGTAGGCGTTTGCGAGCGAGGGGTCGAGCTCGACGGACCTTTCGAAGTGGTACCGGGCCTTCGTCGTCCTCCCGAGCGCGGCGAGCGTTTGGGCGAGCTCGAGGTGGCTTTCCGCGTGGTTGGGAGAGAGGTGCACGGCCCGAGCCATTTGACGCTCCGCCTTCTGCAGTTGGTCGGTGGCGACGAGCATTTTTCCGAGACGAAAGCGTGCGCCGCGCGTCGCCGGGTCGAGCTCGAGCGCGCGGCGATAGGCGGATTCGGCCTTCTCCATGCGGTTGACACTTTCGTGCACCTCTCCTATACGGAAGTGAAACGACGCGTTGTCAGGCTCGTTTGCCGAGAGTGCTTCATAAACGCGAAGCGCCTCGCTCGGGCGACTCGTTTGAGAGAGCACCATCGCTTTCACGTAGAGGCTCGGCGCGTGAGCGGGTTTCTTCGAGAGCGCGTGCTCCACGTGCTCGAGCGCGCGGTCCCAGACATGAACCTCGGCATAGGTCACCGCGATATCGCGATGGAGATCGGCCGCCTGTCCCTTTGTCTCGTCCAATCCGCGCGAGAAGACCTCCACCGCCTCGCTCGGCCGCCATTGGCGGCGGTAGAGGTCTCCGAGCAGAAAGTATCCCTCCGGACGCCGAGGTTCCGAAGCTACGAGCGCCTCCGCCGAAGCGAGCGCCTCCTCGACCCGTTGTTGCTCGCCGAGACGACGCGCTTCCCGGAGCGCGTCCTGGTAGCTCGTCTGTTGCCAGACAGCGACGAGGAGAACAAAGGATAACCGAATCATGGCTTCTCGTCACTGCATGTAGGGCGTCGACCGTCCAGGCTGCGTGATCTCGAAGTTCTCGCGATCCTTCGCCTCCCGAACGATGCGGCGCACGTCGGCGAGAAGTGCTTTGGCGTCGAAGACGATGCCGTCTTTGACGGTGTACTTCACCCCACCGACACGCACGACGTTGTTCTGTGGGTCGAGCCTGACCGCCCCGATGCCGTAGAGCACTTTCAGATTTTCGAGCGGGTTCTCGTCGACGATGACGAGGTCCGCCATCTTGCCGACTTCCACGGTTCCAATGGTGTCGGAGAGGCCGAGAGTCTCCGCGCCTTTCAGGGTCGCCGCCTGGATGACCTCGAGCGGGTGGAAACCGGCCTCCCGGAGAAGCTCGAGCTCTCGGACGAAACCATAACCGTAGAGGTTGTACGAGTAGCCCGAATCCGATCCCACACCGACGCGACCACCGCGATTCTTGTACTCGTTCACAAAGTTCATCCAGAGTTGATAGTTCCGCTTCCAGGCCACCTCGATCTCGGTCGTCCAGTAGAACCAGTACGACGCGTGTTTTTCCCGGTTGGGCTCGTAGAAACGCCAGAGCGAAGGCAGCGTGTACTCTTCATGCCATTCGGCGCGGCGCATACGCATGAAGTCGCGCGTCGTCTCATAAGCCACGAAGGTTGGTGAGAGGCTGAAGTCGAGCTCGAGGAGCTCCTCCATGACTTTGTTCCAGTGATCGCTCCCTTGTTTCGCCGCTTGCTCCCAAAGACGCCCTGCTTGCTCGAAGCGGTGCTGCTCGTTGTTGTAGTTGTAGGCGGCCGGGTAGTGCTGGACGGTGCGGTCCTCGAAGAGCGCTTCCGGGAGACCGTACCAGTGCTGCATCGACGTGAGGCCGAGGCGGGCCGAGTCGAGCGCGTCGAGCCACGACACGTTGAGTTGAGCGTGATGGCACGTCGTTCTCATGTCGTGCTTGCCCGCCTGGTCGATTGCCGCGCCTATGATGTCGGGTCGGGCGCCGAAAAACTTGATCCCGTTGGCGCCCATGCTCGCGACCTCGTCGACCCAGGCGCGGGCTTCGGCCGGTGTGGAGATGGGCTCCTCGAGCCCGAGACCGAACTCGGGATACGCTTCGATGCGCGGCGCCGTGATCGTGTTCGCAAGGCTCTTTTCCTTGTGGTCCATGACCCAACGCAATCCGTTCCCCGTCATCGGGTCACAGATCGTCGTGATACCGTGGCCCATCCAGAGCTTGAGGACATATTCTGCCGGCGTGCCCTGTTCGTTGCCGCCAATGTGCCCGTGCAAGTCGACGAAACCAGGGAGCACGTAGTGGCCCTCGAGCTCCATCACTTCGTCGCCGGGACGTGCGACCGGACGGTTCTCTTCTTTGATCGCAACCCCGGGAACGCCAACGCTCTTGATCTGGACGATACGGTTGCCTTCGATCACGATGTCCATCGGACCGATAGCGGGGGCGCCGGTACCGTCGATTAGAGTGACGCTCCGCAAGATGAGACGGTCGAACGGGCCCTCTCCTCGGGCGCGTGGAGGTGCTATCTCAATGGAGTCCTCGGGATCGGTGATTTGTCCCGAAGCGCTCCATGAAACAGCAAAGCAAGAGAGCATGACCATGATTGTTCTAGGCATGAATATTTTTCTCCTCGCTTTTGTCGAGGAACGGAAGCGGCTCGAAGTTTGCGCATTCGCGGTATCGAGCTTCCTTCCTCGAAGACATTGCCATTGTTCACGGTCCAACCGGTGCGTGCGTTGACGTCCCAAGGTATCGTTTCCTCAGTTCCAATACAAACGGCGAGACTTGCTTTTGTAATCGAGCTCTATGGAGCGGCTTGCGGCTACGCTTTTGGCGGAGACGAAGAGGTCGAGCCGGCACGGCTATCAGCGGCATCTAGCCATCTCGGCATCTCATAAAGGCTCTTCCATAACGAGCATGACGCTACCGGCGGGCACATCCGTCAACGTCTCCCGCTGTCCGCTCGGCCAAAGGATCTCGATGGAAGCCACGCGAGTGGCCGGGCCGAGCCCGAAGTGGAGCCTCGGATCGTTCGACGAGAGGTAGCTTCCCGACGGATGGACTTCCTTCACCTGGTGTCCGGCACTCACGACGACGCGCACACCCACGCCGTCGCGATTCGTCGACCTACCCACGAGCCGAAGTACCAGCCAGTTGCTGGCAGGCAGCTCGTTCCGGAGCAGCGACGGCGGCGCGTCGATATCGAGAACGACGATATCAATATCTCCGTCGTCATCCAAATCACCGAAGGCCCCACCGCGACTGGAGCGCTCTTCGGCGATCGCGTCCCCGGCTTCGAACGCACCTTCTTCGAAGCGTCCTTCGCCGTCGTTCCAAAAGATCTGGTTTCTCTGTCCATAGCTCGGAGGTGCGTCGGCGTTGTCGACTTGCGGGTAGACATGACCGTTGGCCACAAAAAGATCCTCGTCCCCATCGTTGTCGAGGTCCACGATGCGCGTCGCCCAGCCGAGCTCGAACCAGCTCGCGCCGCGCAGCCGCGCGCCGCGCGTCTCGTCGCTGAAGAGGCCTTTGCCGGTGCCGAAATAGGCCGTGTTGGCGTCGTGGGAAAAATTCGTCACGAACAGATCGAACACTCCGTCGCCGTTGAGATCTCCCATATCCACGCCCATACCCGCCTGGGCCAGGCCGTCCATGTTATAGGCGGCGCCGGAAAGCAAGGCCACCTCGTCGAACCGACCGTCGCCGTCGTTCTGAAACAAGAAATTTGGCTGAGAATCGTTCACGACATAGAGATCGACGTCCCCATCGTCATCATAGTCGCCAGCGACGACGCCAAGGCTCGGACTCGCCAAACCAGCGGGAAACGATGACCTGGTAACGTCTGTGAAGGTGAAGTCTCCGTTGTTCCTGTAATACGCGTCCGGTTCCGGCGTCAGTCCCGCGGGGCCGCAAAAGACTTCGAGCTCGAGCCACAGGCAATTGGGACCCGCTCCCGGCGGCTTCAACGTGCGAGGGTCGACGCTTAGGTAGCTCGTTACGTAGAGGTCGAGAAAGCCGTCGCCGTCGCCATCGAAAAAGGCGGCACTCGCGCTCCAGCTTTCGCGTGTGATGCCTGCATCCCAACTCGACTCAACGAAGGTTCCATCGCCACGATTGCGGTAGAGCAAGTCCGCACCGAAGCGAGTCACGAAGAGATCGGGAAACCCGTCATTGTCGACGTCGCCGGCGGCCGACCCAAAGGCCCACCCCTCCCCGCCCACACCGGCAGCAAGCGTGACGTCGTCGAACGCGAAATCGCCCTCGTTCCGGTAGAGACGGCTGCCGGGTCCTTCCGAGATGACGTCGTCATCGAGTCGTGCCCCATTAGTAAGAAAAAGGTCGAGGTCTCCGTCCTGGTCGAAATCCAAGAGAGCGATTCCATTTCCGAGCGAGCTGAGGATGAGGCGCTTGCTCGGGTCGCCGCTGACGTTCTGGTAGTCGATGGTCGAATGATCCCTCATCTCGACGAATCGAGCGCGGCGGGTCTCGGCATGCGGTGAAAGCCCTGAAAGTATCGTGGCGACCAGGACCAGGTATTGGACCAAATTTCGCACAGGAGCATTATTCCCTTTCTCAAACGGGAAGATCAATCACCGCGAGCTCGACTCGGCGGGCTCGGATCGTGAGATCTATCTCGGCTGCGGGGCTTTGCTCGAAAGTTTCCGGAAGCTCTACTGTGGTCTCTTCACTTTGTTGGAGAACGGAAGCGGCTCGAGGTTGCGGATTAGCGGTTTCGAGCTTCCTTCCTCGATGACAATCCATCGGTCCAAGGGTAAGTTGTCGAACACCTGACGCTTCCCGGTGGCGGGCCAGAGAACCTCGAGCTCGCGCACAGCCGTCGCTTGGCCGAGCCCGATCGTCTTGCGCAAGCTCGTGGAGCCAAAGCTCCCCCCCGTCGTGATGGTCGCGTAAATGTCGCGCGCGCCCCCCGTCGAGTCGACTTGCACGCGAATGCGGGCCCCGATGGCGGAGCGGTTGGAGTCGCTGCCTTCGAGGCTCAAGATCATGAAATGGTTTCCGTGGCCGGGATTCTCGAACAAGACGTTGCGATAGACGTCTCCACTATAGGCGCCGCCCATAACAGCGTAGATATCTTGATCCCCGTCATGGTCCAGATCGGCGAAAGCCACACCGTGGCCTTTCTGCAAGTGGCCGAAACCGCCGGAGGTCGTCACGTCCTGGAAGCGCCGTCCAGCGTCGTTACGATACATTCGGTTCGGGACGAGGGCTCGCAGATCGGGCTCGCCAGTTCCGAGGTAGAAGTCGAGAAAGCCGTCATTGTCCAAGTCCCCGAAGTTCGAGCCCATGGTCAGCGAGAGCCGGTCGAGGCCGGCGCGCTCCGTGACGTCCGCAAAAGTACCGTTTCCTCGGTTGCGGTATAAACGGGGGGACTCGCCTTTGTGCTCGAGCTCCATGTAGTCACCTTCGGCTACACTGTAGCCGGACACGAAGAGGTCGAGCCATCCGTCGTTGTCGTAGTCGAAAAACCACGCCGGAAAGCTCGCGATCGGCTCTTCGACCCCCGCTTCTGCCGCGACGTTCTTGAAGCCACCTCGGCCATCATTGCGATAGAGTCGGTTGGGCGCGCCGAGAGCGGAGATGTACAAGTCCGGGTGATTATCGTTGTTAAAGTCGCCCCATGCGACGGCTTTCACGTGGGCCACGAGCTTGAGGCCGGCGTCGCCGGTTACGTTCGTGAACGTGCCATCCCTGTTGTTGCGGTAGAGCTCCGAAGGCTCCGATTCGTTGCCGATGAAAAGGTCGAGCCACCCGTCGCCGTCGTAATCCGCCCATGCTGCCGTTTGGGTCGGGTGAAAGCTCAAGAGCCCGGATGCGTGCGTGACGTCTTCGAAGCGCAGCTCGCCGGGCCGGGAAGTGTTGCGGAGAAGCGAGTTGGGGTGGCGGCCTTCGGCACCCCACCATGCGCCCCGAAGGACGAGAATGTCCTCACGCCCGTCATTGTCGTAATCCGCGTGCACGAGGTTGAGGCCGCCGGTGATACCGGCGAGGCCCGACGCTTCCGTGGAATCTGTGAAGGTGCCACCGTCGTTCCGGAACACGCGGATTGGATCGCGCAGCCCCCACGACGAGCACACGAGATCCAGGTCGCCGTCGCGATCGAGATCCTCCACGACGACGCCTCCAGCGAGCCCGTTCACGTCGAGGCCGAGTTGGAACGCGACGTCCAGAAACGGTTTGATGTCGTAATCGGTTTCGAACAAGGACGCGTTGACGCGCCACTTCGAGGGCACCCTGTTCGGATATTCCCCGAGGGTCATGTAGGCGAGGTTTAGAAGCCACCGGACGCTCGTGTTCCCGGGCCGCTTGTCCAGAATCTTCTCGAACTGGGCGATCGCGCGCCGCGAGCCCTCGGGGTTGCGATGGATGCCGCTTCCTTTGATCGGCAGGACGCAGGAATCGGCGCTGCCGTGCTCGAAACAATTTTGCTGCTCTCCCAGCCGGAGGTAGGCGACGCCGACGAGCTCCCCGATATCGCGCCGGAGTTTTTTGACTGACGGCCCGGTTTGTTTCGCGAGGAATCCGTCGAGCTCTTCGAGCGTCTCGATCGCCCCTGCGGTGTCGCCGCTCAGAAGAAGCTCGGGCGCGAGCAAGTACAAGCCGCGAGCCCGGGTGGCTTCATCGCGCACGTCTTCGAGCTCGCGCGCGGTCATCGCCGCGCGCTCGTGGTTGAGGTAGAGGTTCTCGCGCGGGTCCGCGTTCTGAGCTGTTCGCTCGAGAAGCTCGACCATCTTGCGTGTGCCCGTGGCCTGCTCGCTCTGTGCAAGGAGCGCAAGAAGCGCGAATATTCCGAGCGGCATCAACGACCTTCCACGACAGTCACAATCCGTCTGGCGCGGACGTCAAGGTTCACGTAATCTAGGCTTGGCTGCTCGCGCATTTGTACGAAGCGAAAGCGGTGGGCAGGAGACAACACCTCGACCAAAGCGAGCGCCGTCACCAAGTGTGTCAAGATTTAGATGGCTCCAAGAGCATTATCCCCTTTACACGGCGAGGGTCAATCGCGTCCTTTCCAAAACAAGAACGGAGCCCAAGCTCCACTCTCCGATGTATTCTCAACTCCTATGCGGCGTCGCGATGGCAATAATTGAGCAAGCGGCTCCGTCGCTTGCAACAGCGGACGTTCTCATAGAGACGCCGACGATTCTTCCGCATTGATCAACGCGTTCCCGAGCCCTTGATGGTTCTCCATGATGGTGATGGATGAACTCGGCGACGGCACGGCGCGGCGATTGCTCACCAAATCATCCGATCCAGGCCTCGCTCTTGATCGACGAAACAGACCTTTCAGATTCGGCGCACGGTACGGCAGCCGAATGACGTCAGTTCCGGCATGCCCCGATCAAAGTCGCGAAAGTCCGTGTCCAGGGATGAGGAATCGCTTGCCGAGTAGAAAGCCGTCAACCGGTCTCGGCGCGCGCGGGTCTTGAGTGCGTTCATGTTTTTTTGGATAGAACGATCCATATCGTTGGATTTTGTATCCAATTTTTGGTACAAAATCCTTTCGACACGGGAGTAACTTCACCGCACTGTTTTGCTATCTCGTTTTGGTCCAATTGTTTACATCGGAGTCTGTGAGCTCCCAAACCGACTCGTCTCTGGGAACCAATTTTGCATACCCATGTACTTGAAGTGGGAGCTTTCTATGACGGATTGGCATCGAACTGAGGCTTTTTTTTGATCATCACGCAAAAGGAGCAATTCATGAGATGGAGAACATGCATAGCGATTGCGCTTACGTCGCTTTTGGTTGTGGCGGGACTCGCTACAGCGCAGCAACAATACGGAACCCTCACGGGCACCGTGAGCGACGCGTCGGGGGGTATCGTGCCCGGCGCGACCGTCACGATCACCAGTAGTGCCCTCATCGGAGGGTCGCAAACTCAAGTAGCGGGCGGTACCGGAGCCTATGCGTTCCGATCTCTCCCACCCGGAGAGTACTCGGCCACCTACGAGTTGGCGGGCTTCTCCACGTTGACGCAAGAAGGTGTTGTCATCGCCGTGGCCCGTGTCACGACGGTGAACGTCGCGCTCACGGTTGGCGCCGTCGCGGAGACCATCACCGTCACCGGTGAATCGCCGGTTGTCGACGTACGGCAGAACATTACCTCGACGAACATCGACGCCGACATCTACGAGAACATCCCGACCGCCCGCAACCCGTGGGAGATGGCCGGATTGGTCCCGGGTATGATCACCGGTCAGGTGGACGTCGGTGGCAATCGCGGTATGCAGCAATACCAGCTCGAAGTGATGGGCTCGGCCAACAGCCAGAAGTCGTTCTCGATCGACGGGCTCAAAGTGAACTGGCCCGGCGGCAGCGGCGGCTGGACGATGCAGTACTACGACTTCGGGATGTTCGAGGAGTACAACTTCCAGACGTCCGCGATGACGGCAGAGAGCGACGTCGCCGGCGTCTACATGAACATGGTGACGAAGTCCGGCGGCAACGAGGTTTCCGGCAACCAGTCGGTCTTCTTCAACAACGATGCGATGCAAGGAACCAACACCCCGGAGGATTCCTCTCTCGGCGGCAACCCGACCGAACTCGCCTACGACTTACAGGGTACGATCGGCGGGCCCATCGCCCAGGACAAAGCGTGGTTTTTCGCCTCGGGCCGATGGTGGAGAGTGGACCAGTTCCTGCCCGGAACACTAGGTCTCGGGGAAGGCGGCGGCCAGGTCATCGACGACAACCGCATCACGAACTTCATGGCTAAGACCACCTATCAGATCAACGACAACACCAAGTTCTTCGTGATGTTCAACAAGAACTGGAAGTACCGCTTTCACCGCAACTTGTCCGGCCAGCCCTTCGCGGAGATCGCGGCCACCTCATTCCAGAAGCAGCCGGCGCATAATCTCGTGCTCAGCTACAACAGCCTCATAGGAGACAAAGCGCTTCTCGACGTGCGATTCGGCCGTATGTGGGGCGAGACGCCGTACTACTACAACGAAGCCGTGACCTCGGACACCATCGCTTTCGCGGACACCGGCCTAGGGCAAGGTCTTCGCGCCGCGCAGAACGAGTACATCAACCCCAACCACCGGAATCAGTTCAACGCGAACTTGAGCATATTCGCGGACACCGGTGGCGGAGCCCACGATCTGAAGGTGGGCGTTCAAATCGGCCGGGAGCGATTTCAAACCAGGAGAACGGTGAATCAAGGCATCAACCTCAGGGCCATCGACGGCGTCGGCGATGAGGCGATTCTTTTTGACACGCCGGTGCAGTCCGACAACCGCTTGAACACTTGGGGCGCCTACGTGAACGACTCCTGGACCATCGGCCGGAAGTTGACCCTCAATCTCGGCGTGCGTTTCGACGGCATCAAGGGCACGGTCCCGGCGCAGACGAGCCCGGCAGGCCCCTGGACTGGCGAGCGGAGCTTCACCGCGCTCGCTCAGAATGTTCCGCACTGGGGTGGCAACGTCGCGCCGCGGCTGGGACTCGCCTACGACATCCGTGGCGACGGCCGAACCGCTATCAAGGTTTACTACGGACGTAGCTACATCCAGACCGGCTCGCAGTTCACCCAGGGTGTGAATCCCGTCAGCGGGAACTCGAGCACGGTTCCGTGGAACGACCTCGATGGCGATCTCTTCCTCGCCACGGGTCCGAGTGGGGGCTATACGGATAGCCCCGAACTGGACCTCACCCGATTCCTGGCAGAGGGCTTTGTCGGGGGTGCTAGTACGCGGTTCGACCCGGGCACCAACCGTCCCTACAGTGACCTGTTCGACTTTGGACTCGAACATCAGCTGACGGCCGACGTTGCAGTGAGCGTGCACTACGTCTACCGGACCCATCGCGACGGGATCGCCCGAGTCGACGCGAACCGGCCGACGTCCGCGTATTCGCCCATGTCGGTCACGTACGACGATCCGGTCGATGGTCCGAGCACGGTAACGGCGTACAACATCGATCCCGCCTTCATCGGTGCGAGGGATCGCGTCATCCAGAACGTCGACGTGCTCCAGAGCAACTACAACGGCATGTCGTTCGACGTTCGCAGGCGCATGTCAAACAACTGGTCTCTGCTCGGCGGGCTGACGGTCGGAAGCCATAAGGGGTTCGATCAGTCGGATGGCTATTACACCGGGGTCGACTTCAACAACCCGAACACTCAAGTGAATCGCGACGATGGGTCTGTGTTTACCGATCTCCCGTGGATCTTGACCGTCTCGGGGGCGTACAACTTCCCGAAAAATATCATGTTGTCGGTCAACTACCGCGGGCGGGCCGGGCATCCGGAGAACCGGACTTTGAGAGTCACGGGCCTCAACCAGGGCTCCGAAACTCTGCGCGTCGCCCAGCGCGGTACCGACCGGGCGGACGCGTTCACGAACTTCCTGAACTTGAGCGTCCGCAAGCGCATCTCGGTCGGCGACACGGCCTTCGTCGAGCCGATTGCGGAACTGTACAACATCTTCAACGCGGACACGGTTCACCGCTTTCGCGATCGCATCGGGAGCAGTTACGGAAATCCCACGCGTTTGCTTGCACCGATCACGTTCCGGCTCGGCTTGAAGTGGGTCTTTTGAGTAGACTCCATTAGGGTTTCTCCAAGGGGGGCTTTCGGGCCCCCCTTCTTTTTTGTTTCGATCCGGGTCCGGCTTGCTCGGATGGCGATTATTCGGCTTCAAGTTAGGTTTTCTGAAAGAGCTCGTTTAGAATATCTCCAATAGGGGCGCTTTTCGCCCCCCCGCTTCTTTTTATGCGACTCGCTGGCCTGTCTCTCGCCCTCATGCTGATCTCGAGCGCTTCCGTCGCGCAAGAGACGGCAAAATATCAAACCGATTTTCCCCCCGAAGAGCTCGACGCGAGAAGAAACCGCGTGCTCGACGCTATCGGCGACGACGCTATCGCGATCGTGCAAGGAGCCACAACGGCGCCCGGCTTCGTCGTCTTCCGTCAGTCGAACGAGTTCTTCTACCTTACCGGGATCGAAGTCCCGCAGTCCTATTTACTCCTGGACGGACGGGCAAGGCGAGCCCTCTTGTTTCTGCCGCATCGCGACCCGCGCAAGGAGCGCGGTGAAGGCAAGACGCTCTCCGCGGAAGATGCGGAGCTGGTTCAGGAGCTCACAGGAGTCGATGCCGTCTACGGCAACGACTATCTCGCGCGCCAGCTATACACGTTCGCGTTGAGACCTCCGGCTCCGACGCTCTACACGTTCCGGAGCCCCGCCGAGGGCCGGGCGCAGAGCCGCGACGAGAACCTCATCGGCCGTGCGGCGATCGTCTCGGATCCCTGGGACGGCGGGTCGTCCCGCGAAGGACAGTTCATCCATCTTCTGCGCACCCGTTATCCAGAGTTCGATATCGCCGACCTCACGCCCATTGTCGACGAGATGCGCCTCATTAAGAGTGCACGTGAGATCGACCTTGTCCGAAGGGCGAGCGAGATCGCCGGTCTAGGGATCATGGAAGCGATCCGCTCGTCCGGGGCCGAGGTCATGGAATATCAGCTCGACGCGGCCGCGCGCTACGTGTTCGCGCTCAACGGCGCTCAAGGCGAAGGCTACCGCTCGATTACTGCGAGTGGGACGAACGCTTATTTTGGGCACTACTACCGCAACGAGAGCGCGCTCGTCGCCGGCGACCTGGTGCTCATGGATTACGCGCCCGACTATCGCTACTACACGAGTGACGTCGCCCGCATGTGGCCCGTCAACGGAAAGTTCGATCCAGGACAGCGACGGCTCTATGGGTTCATCGTTGACTACAGCAAGACCTTGATGACGCGCATCCGACCCGGTGTGACGGCGGACGTGATCATGGACGAAGCTGCGGTGGCCATGAAGACCTTGCTCGAGACCATGACATTCGAGAAGCCGGCTTACGAGAAGGCCGCCCGAGAATCACTTGTTTTTCGCGGGCATTTGTCCCATCCCGTGGGGCTGGCTGTCCATGACGTTGGCAACTATCGCTCGAAGCCGCTCGAGCCGGGGCTCGTCTTCTCAGTTGATCCGATGCTGTGGGTTCACGAAGAGAGGCTCTACGTGCGCATGGAGGATACCGTTGTGGTTACCGATGACGGTGTCGAGAACTTCACCGACTTCGTGCCGGACACGATCGAAGAGATCGAAGCGCTCATGAAAGAAGAGGGTATCGTTCAAAAGCGCCCTCCGGTTCCGTAATGCATCTTCTTCTGCTCATCGCAACCTTAGCAGCGCAGCAGGTGAACCTCGACGCCCGACCGCTCCGTGAGGAGCGCGCTCGCGATTTCGACATCCTGCACTACCGCATCGAGCTCCGCTTCGAAGAAAAGACGCGCTCGCTTTGGGGGAAGACGACCGTCCGCATGTCGGCCCTGAAGGACGGTCTCACGCGCTGCTCTCTCGACGCGGAGACTTTCACGGTGGAGCGTGTCGTGGACGACTCCTTGCGCGCGCTGTCGTTCTCACACACGGAGGGCGAGCTCGCAATAGAGCTTGCGGAACCGCTCGACTATGGTGAGACGATCGAGCTCACCGTGGATTATTCGGGCACGGAGATCGACGTGGATCCGGAGCTCTACGGCATGGGTCGGGGATACGACCTCGGGCTCGATTTCAAGCCTGCGACCGAAGACCACCCACAGCTCATCAACACGCTGTCTTTTCCCGAGGGTGCGCGGCACTGGTTCCCGTCCCACGATCATCCAAACGACCGGGCGACACAAGAGACGATCGTCACCACCCGTGACGATTACAAAGTGCTTTCGAACGGGCGCCTCGTGAGCGTGAGCGAGCCTGTCGATGGCCTCAGGACTTGGCACTGGTCGCAGGAGCGCCCGCACGCGACTTATTTGTTCGTTCTCGTGGCGGGTCCCTATGTCGTGGTCGAAGACTCCGCCGGAGAGCTGCCTCTCCACTACTGGGTCTATGAGCAGGACGCAGACGACGCCATGCGCTCGTTCGAGAGAACACCCCAGATTATCGAGTTCTTTACCGAGGAATATGGCTACGCTTTCCCCTGGGTGAAATACGACCAAATCACGATCCCCGGAATCGGTGGCGGTGCTGAGAGTACGGGTGCGACCGTGGTCGGTGAATCCACGATTCACGACGCGCGCGCGGAGCAAGATTTTCCGAGCCACTGGCTTGTCGCGCACGAAGCCGCGCATCAGTGGTGGGGGAACCTCGTTTCCTATCGGGATTGGAGCGAGACGTGGCTGAGCGAGAGTTTCGCCACCTATGGCGAGTATCTTTATTCTCGCCATGCGTTGGGCGAGGACGAGGGTGCCGTCAATTTGCTTGGTAAGAAGGACGCTTATCTGCGTGAGGCGCGTACCCGTTACGAGCGCCCGATCGTCTTTCCGCGATGGACCTACCCGAATGAGAACTTTGACCGGCACGCCTATCAAAAAGGCGCCGCCGTCTTGAATATGCTTCGCTGGGTGCTCGGAGACGCACCATTCCGCGGCGCCATGACTCACTTTCTCGAAGAAAACGCTTTTCAGCCGGTCGACACACACGATCTCATTGATGCCATAAAAGAAGCGACGGGGCAGAACATCGACTGGTTCTTCGAGCAGTGGATCTACCGCGCCGGCCATCCTAGATTCGACGTTTCCTACCAGTGGTCGGAGAGCAGTGGGACGATCGCTCTGCGCGTTTTGCAAACGGGAGAGCTATTCCGCATGCCTGTTCAGATAGGCGTTCACACGCGGTCCGAGCGGCGCTCTGAGAAGATCTGGCTCGAGAGTAAAGACGCGACATTCGAGATCGCCTCGACCGAGAAGCCGCTTCTCGTCCGCTTCGACGAAGGCAACTACTTGATTAAAGAATGGACTTTCGAAAAATCGACGGAAGAGCTTCTCTATCAGCTGGAGAAGGACGACGTCATTGGCCGAATGTGGGCCGCGGCCGAGATTGGTGATCAGCCGGCGCTTAGAAAAACTGCTCGGAGCGATCCGTTCTGGGGTGTCCGCCGCGCGGCGCTCGAAGCTCTCGGTGAGGCGGCCTCGGTCGAGCTTTTGAAAGCAGGCGCTCTCGACGAGAACAGCAAGGTCCGGGTTGTGGCCCTTCGCTTGCTCGGCGAGCGCGAGCGTGTGGAGCTCGCCGCGTTTTTCATCGATCGCTTCGAAGGCGACGACAGCTATCTCGCCCAAGCGGAAGCGGTGAGGGCGCTCGGCAAAGTCGCCGACGCCTCTTCGCGGTCTTTTTTGGAGAGGGCGGCGGCGATGGACTCACCTCGGGACGTGATCGCGTCGGCGGCGCGCGCCGCGCTCGAGAAGAGGAGTGAAGAATGAAACGCAGTCTGGCCGTGAGTCTATGTTTCGTGGTGACCGCCGCCGTCGGGTCGCGGCGCGCCTGCGCGCAAGGCGACGGGCCCTATGACCGTCTCGTCATCCGCGACGTGATGGTGATCCCCGGCCATGGCGGTCCTGCTTACGGTCCCGCCGATATCATCATCGAGAACGACACGATCGTTCAACTCATCTCGATGAACGGCGTGACGGGACGTCCCGCCGGCGAGACAGCGCCCACGGGAGACCGCGTCATCGATGGCCGAGGCATGACCGTCATGCCTGGTCTCATCGATCTCCACACTCACATCCGAACCGAGCCGCTCCCGCTCCAATACATCTACAACTTGAAGCTCGCGCATGGTGTCACGACGATGGTGAATGGCGCGGGGCGCGGGTTTACCGAAGCCCTTACGGAGGCACGGCGATCGGAGGCAAACGCTGTCACCGCGCCTCGTATGTTCCCCATTCGCGATTGGGGTCCGAGCCGCTCGCGGGATCCAGGGCACACGCCACCCCTCGACGAGATTGAGATCTGGCACGACCCGACGAAAGCTATCGAGCTCGCCACCGAGCTCATGTCCGAAGGTGCGCACGTCATCCGCGTCGGAAGCCTTGCTTGGAACGCTGAGCTTTTCGGTGCGGTCTGCGAAGCGGTGGAAGAAGCGGGGGGCATCACGACGGTCCATCTGCCACCTTCGGATATCGCAGTGGTCAATGCGGTGCGGGCGGCGGAGCTCGGTGTGACGATGATCGAGCACCACTACGGCTATGCCGAGTCGGCGCTCGGCAACCGTGTGCAGCCATTCGGCGCGTCGTTCAACTACAACGATGAAGCCGACCGTTTCAGGGCCGCCGGCGCCATATGGCAGGAGGCGCTCACGGAGGTTTTGCTCGGCGATATCGTCGATCGTCTCGTTGCGTCGGGCGCGGCGATGCTCCCGACGATGAGCGCCTATGAAGCGAACCGCGACATCAATCGCGCCATGGGACTTCCGTGGCACGAGAAATACACCCATGCCGTCCTCATCGACTGGTTCTACCCGAGCCCGGCCAACCACGCCGCCGAGCATTGGGACTGGAGCTCGAACGACGAAGCGGTCTGGGCCGATATGTATCGCCGCTGGCAAGACGTCATTCGTGAGTTCCACGCGAGAGGAGGGGTGCTGGGCTATGCGGTGGACGACCCCTTCACCTGGAATACGAGCGGGATTGGCAACGTGCGGGAGTTGCAGCTCATGCGCGAAGCGGGACTCCATCCGCTCGAGGTCCTACGTGCCGCGACACGAACGAACGCCCTCATCTTGCGCCGACCCGATTTGGGGCTCGTGCAAACGGGCTACAAAGCGGACCTCGCGATCGTCGACGGCAACCCGCTTCACAATTTGAGGTTCCTGTACACGTTTGGCGCCCTGACGATGCAGGACAGCGAAATGGTGCGGCGCGGAGGCGTTCGCTGGACGATCAAAGGCGGTGTTGTCTACGACAACGTCGCGTTGATGGAAGAGGTCGTCGATATCGTTGCCGCGTCGAAAAAGAATTGGAAGAACCCAGTCACACCTCTCTTCAAGTGACGAAGGCAGTTCTTCGACTTGCCCCGGGCGCCCGCCGGTGACATGATCAGGGCACAAAGAGGTGACATTGACGTTGGTTAGGCTGCTGCTCGTTTTCGTTGGCATTGCTCTGCTCGCTCCTGCCCTTGCGGCCGACGATCGTGTCGATAGGCTCACTGAAGAGCACAAGAACTGGCTCGAGCAAGAAGTGATTTACATCATCTCGGAGCGCGAGCGTGAGGCATTCTTGGGTCTCGATACCCGCGATGAGCAGAATCGCTTCATCGAGGCATTCTGGAGAAAGCGCGACCCCAACCGTACCACGCCCGAGAACGAGTACAAGACGGAGCACTATCTGCGGATCGAGTACGCGAACACCTACCTCGGCCGTGAGACCTATCTGAACGGGTGGCAAACCGATCGAGGGCGCTATTACATCATCCTCGGCGAGCCTCGTGAGGTTCAACGCTACGAAGGCTATGGCTCGATCGTCTCGACGCATCTGTGGTTCTACCAGGGAGAGGTGGGAAAAGGCCTTCCTGCTTTTTTCTACCTTCTCTTTTTCAAACACAATGACTTCGGGGAATATCGGCTTTATAGTCCCGCCATCGACGGACCTCAAGCGCTTCTCACGGGAACGTCCAATACCGACAATTTGAGGGCTTTCGAAATACTGAACGACATCTCGCCCCAGCTCTCGGCTGCGTCGCTGTCTTTCGATACGGCCGAGCCTCCAGACCTCATTTCTTTCCAGCCTTCGATGGGTACCGACTTCATCATGGCTCGCATCGAGGAGTCCCCCTCGCGCGCGATCCGGACGGATTACCTCGATGCGGCGCGTCGCTACGGGAATCGCGTCTCGGCCGAGTACACCTTCAACTACGTACCTTCGCGGAGCACCTTCGCCGTGCTGGCGGATCGCTCCGGAATGGGCTTGGTCCAATACAGCATCGAGATCGACCCCGAGAACTTTTCGACCGAGAGCGACGAAGACCAAACGAAGTTCTATACGACGCTGGACCTCACTATCGAAGCACGGGCGGCAGACGGCACGATCGTTGTCGAGAACGACAAGGAAGCCTATTTGGAGCTCAGCGCGAGCCGCATGCGTCAAGTGCAGTCGCAGCCCTTCGCCTATCAGGATCTGTTCCCGCTCGTGGCCGGCGACTATCAGGTCAGTGTCATACTCAGGAATCGGGTTCTCCGCCGATACACGGTCGCTGAGGCGGAGATTCACGTGCCGCGTTTCGAGGTAGGAAAGCCCGAGCTCGCGGACATCGTTGCGGGTTTCGACACGGAGATCATTGCGGATGCGCGCGCCGACGCGATGAGCACGTTTCAAATTGGAAGCCTGCGCGTGTACCCGGCGGCGGACAACCTCTTTGTCATTGGAGAGACCATCTATCTCGTGACCCAAGCTGTCGGGACTTCCGCGGGGCAGGAAGTCGTCTTCGAGCTCCTCAGCGGGGACGAGGTCCTCGAGTCCATTCCCAGTGATATCGAGGCGGGTGGGATCGTGTCCGCCCGGATGTCCCTCACGGGGCTCGTCGGCGGCAACTACGCCGTCCGTGCGCGTCTGATGTCGGCGGATGGGGAGATGCTTTCGGAAAGAACGGCCCCCGTAACCGTGTCGCCGCGCTCCGTTTCTCGCCGCCCGGGCTTCGTTTATCGCCGGGGCTTCGACGCGCAGGGGCCCGGTGTTTTGAGTGCCATCAAGGGCGAACAGTTGTGGAATCTAAAGCGATACGAAGAGTCGCGGATTGCCCTCGAGGAAGCGATTGCGGTCAACCCGCGCCACGTACCCGCACGTGTGATGCTCGCTACCATCTACCTTCGGATGGGTGACGCCGACCAAACGCTCGAGCTCTTGAAGCCGCTCGAGGAGCTCCTCCCTGATCAATACGAAGTCGTCTCCGGACGCGGACTCGCTCACTACTTGAGGGGGAGCTATGAGACCGCTATCGCCGATCTCGAGCACGCACGCACGCTCCGGCCGGCGGGTATTCTCCTTTTGAACGCGCTCGCGGATAGCTACGAGCGCCTCGCGAACCTCGACAAAGCGCGCGAGATCTACGAGCGCTCTCTAGCGCTCGAGCTCGAACAGCCGCAAGTCCGTGAGCGCCTGAGCGCTCTTGGTGGCGCGAGCCCCTGAAACTAGCGCTCTCGACGCCACCGCTCGAGCTGGGTCAGATTTCCAGAAGGGCCCACTCGTTCTGAAGCTCGCGCACGGCGTTACGACGATGGTCAACGCCGCGGGACAGGTTTTCGCGAAGCGCTCGCGGAGGCGCGACGCTTTCGAAGTGCCGCTACGGTCTAGCAGCAAGCGCCTAGCGACGTCCTCCTGGGAGACATCGTCGACCGCCTCGTGGCGTCGGGCGTCGCCATGCTCCCGACGATGAGCGCCTATGAAGCCAACCGCGACATCAATCGAGCCATGGGCTTGCCGTGGCACGACCGATACACGCACGCGGTCCTCATCGACTGGTTCAAATCCTGTACCGCCCACCATATCTATCCAACTAAAACTAAACGGCTTAAACGCATTTTGGATGGCCTGATTTTCGGTCGGGGTAACGCATGGGTAACAACTGGATTCTAGAACCCTCCAACGGTCTCCAGTCGGCAAAATTCAGCACGGGGCCAGCTAGGAAGGGAAGTCCCCGCACTCCAAGGGGATTCAGGCGTCCTCGTTGATTGGTGGATAAGTAGGCTCGAGGCCGAGCGCTCGGGCCAATCGAGCAAGCTTGAACTCGGTGATCACCTGCGATCCCAAGCAGGGGATTCAGTCGTTCTGAAGCTCGCTCTGCCCGAGTTACTTCGCAAGTCCCTTGCCACGACGAACGCCATCGAGAATCTCAACGGAACCATCCGCAGAGTCTCGAGAAACGTCAAGCGTTGGAAGAGTCCTTCCATGATTCGACGTTGGACCGCTCTCGGTGTTGTCACGGCGGAGAAGAAGTTCCGGCGAATCAAAGGCTCTCGCCATATGGGTCCTCTCGTTCACGCCCTTAGAAGCAAACAGAAATCTCTTAACAGCGACCGACCTCGCCATCGTCGATGCGAACCCTCTCGAGAGCCTGCGCTTCCTCTACGCATTCGGAGCGCTCGGGATGGAGGGCGGCAAGATGGTACGGCGCAGTGGAGTGCGATGGACCATCAAGGGTGGGGTCGTCTACGACAACGAGGCCCTGATGGAGGACGTCGTTACGATGGTCGCTGAGTCGAAGAAGAACTGGACGAATCCGATCGAGCCCCCCTTCCGATGACGCCTCGAACGGGTGCTCGCTCACGAGGAATCGGCATCTAAACCTAAGAATCAAGGCCGGATCGAGTTGTTGCGGACCCACAGCCGTTCAGGTTCTTGGACAGGACGGGATCACCTACGTCGTACTCCAAATCGATCTTGAAAAGCTCGTCGAGCTCGAGTAGATTTTCGCGGCGGTGCAACGATCATCGTGGCTGCTCCGGAGGTTCGATCACGACGGTGGATTCGAGACGAGAGTTCTGAGACGAGAGCTCGATTCGGTAGTCCCCAGGCGCGGTGTCTGCCGAAAGACGCCAAACGTAAAGGTTCAATCCGACGTTCGATCCCTGCGATATTTTCTCTACTTCCACTCCAGATGTGTCTCGGATCGATAGTTCCACGGGCGTTGCATCGCGCGTGTAGAAATAGATCTCCGGATTGTCGCTTGGCTCTTGCTCCCAGACGGGGCGGTCGGGCTGATGCCGAGCGATTCGCGTAGGCGCCACGTCGAACAGATGTAGTGCCTTAGTTCGGACGTCCGCCGTCAGTTGTTGGAGTGGAGCGACGTCGAGCACGAAAACGCTGCGGCCGTGAGTTCCTGCAATGAGCTCGTAGTCCCGAGGGTGTATGCGGAGGTCGTGGACGGGAGTCGTCGGGAGCCCACTCATGAGCGCTTGCCAACTGCGGCCGCGATCCAGAGAAGCGTAGGCCCCTAGGTCCGTTCCGAGGTAGAGCACGTCGGAATTCTTTGGGTCCTCGAGGATGACGTTGACGGGTTCGCCGGGGAGGCTCGCGGCGATGGAGCGCCAATTGCGGCCTCGGTCCGAGGAAGCGAATACGTAGGTTGTGAAGTCGTCGTCGCGGTACCCGGTGAGCGTGACGTAAACGCCTCCCAGCTTGTGTTGCGAGGCGACGATACGGCTCACCCACTTCGAGGGCAATCCTTCGCGGATGAGCGTCCATTCCAAACCGTCATTCTCGGTAACCCACACGTTGCCGTCGTCGGTGCCCGCGTAGATGAGCCCCTGTTTCAACGGCGATTCCGACAGCGCGGTGAGCGCTCCGTAGGGGACGTTTCCTTGTTTGTCGGGGCCGGGCTGCGTTGACAAATCAGGGCTTATCGGAATCCACGTGTCGCCACGGTTGGTGGATTTGAAGAGCTGATTGGCGCCGAAGTAGATTGTGTAGGGGTTGTAGCGTGAGACAAAAAAGGGCGACATCCAGTTGTAGCGAAGCGGCTCTTCCCCGAGCGGAGCCTCGGGCATGATCTCCACGATGGCGCCGTCCCTCATGTTCTTGCGCCGGAGACGTCCGAATTGATGCTCGTAGTAGATCGTGTCCGTATCCGTGGGATCGGGAAAGGTAAAATAGCTGTCGCCGCCGCCCCACCGATCGAGATAAACGTGTTTCCAGGGAGCCGGTCCAATGACGGCCGCATCGTCCTGCGTCCCACCGTAGATGTTGTAGGGCGACGCCCCATCCAAGTCGATCGCGTAGAACTCACCTATGGGAAGGTTGTTCAGATGCAGCCAAGTATCTCCCCGGTCGTACGAAAGATGGACGCCGCCGTCATTTCCCAGAATGAGACGGTCGGCGTTGTCCGGATCGATCCAGAGCTCGTGGTGATCGAGGTGAAGGACGGTCGACTCGTGAGGCAACAAATGCACGAGTTTGCCCTCGTTCCGGCGGTAGGTGCGGCCTCCGTCGGCCGAGTGCAGGAGGTAGTTCCCGAGCACGTAGATCTGGTTCTCGTCGTCCGGCGACACGCGAACGATGCAAAAGTCGTAACCGATCGCTGTGGGAAGCCGCTCGTCGTTCATTTTCTCCCAGCTCTCGCCGGCGTTTTGGGAACGGTAGATTTCGCCTCCTACGACTCGGATCCGTGAAGCTCGCTGGTCTTCGAGACGCTTTAGATGACGGACGAGCGCCGCGGGAACCAAAGTCCCTTTCGCGATTGCGGCGAGAACAGATGCTCCGGAATGTTTTCTCGAGACGTTGTGCTCACGTAGTGCTTTCGAAAGCGCGTCTTCGTCGACGGCGAGCACATCCTCTCGCGACATTGCCTCCAGCTCGCTCCCGGTAAGCTCTTTGTACTCGATCGGCTCGGCCGGAGCCGGCGTGCGGTTATCGACGATTGCGTAAAGCACGTTGGGACGGGACGGCGCAATAGCAAGGCCGATGCGGCCGAGATGCTCGCCCGATGGAAGGCCTCCGCCAAGCCGTGTCCAGTTTCGACCACCGTCTGTAGATTTGTGGAGGCCGCTTCCTTCTCCGCTGACGACGTTGTTCCATGCTTTGCGATCGCGTTGCCAACTCATCGCGTAGAGCGTTGCTGGGTTCTCCGGATCCATGACGACGTCCACGACACCGGTGCGATTGTCGACGTAGAGAATCTTGTCCCAGCTTTTGCCTCCGTCCGTCGTCTTGAACAGGCCTCGCTCATCGTTGAAGCTGTAGTTGTGACCGATGGCAGCCACGTATACGATGTCCGGCTCGCGCGGATGAATGAGCACACGGCCAATGTGGTAGGTGTCATCGAGCCCCATGTGCTGCCAACTCGCTCCACCATCCGTCGAGCGGAACACGCCTGTTCCCGCAAACGAGCTTCGCGCCATGAGCACTTCGCCGGTCCCGACCCACAGGATGTTCGGATTGGACGGCGCCACCGCGACGGCGCCAATGGCGAATGTGGATTCCTCCTCGAATATCGGCACAAATGTCAGACCGTTATTCTCTGTCTTCCAGATGTTGCCGGAGCCGACGCCGACATAGAACGTGGAACGCGAGCTCAGCGGAACTGCGATGCTCTCGATGCGCCCCCCGATAAAGGAAGGCCCTAGCGGCCGCCACCGCGGCTGTTTGAGAATAGAGCTCGCTTCGAGCTCCGTATGACGGGCCCACGAGGCGCGCCTTTCCGCAGTTCCCTGTGCTTCCGCGAGAACCGAGCCACTCGTGAGAACAATGCAAGAAAGGAGTATCTTCATGGCAGTGTCAGCCGAGGTGAAGTAGGGCTGGCCGGGAAAGCTCTACGTTCAACCAAACGATGAGATCGTCGCCTTCGAGCGTGCGTCGGTACCCGAATCGATAGTCGTCTCCGGCTCGGAGGTCTTTTCCATCGAGAGCGAGTCGGGGCGCACTCGAATCCCATTGCTTGACGACGAACGCTGGATCGACGAGAGGGGAGTCGGGGCTCGCCTCGATGCGCGCGCTTGTGGAACGGAGCTGATACGCATGCTCGGAGCGCTCGAACGTGGCACCTTCGATGGCGGGCGGGTTTGTCCAGCATCGCGCGATGGCGAGCACGCTTTCCACCGTTCCTTCACAGATCCCCCAAAGCCAATTCGTTCGACTGCGCCGCCCGTCCTCGTGCACCTGCGGGCTGGCGATAGCCGGAGAGAACGAAGAAGTCCGATCGGGCACGAGGCACGTCCTGCCGTCCGAGGGAATCATCGCGACCGGCCAGTGGTTCACATGGGGGAAAACCGAATAGATTCCACGCCGCGGTGTACCTCCCAGCACTCGAATGCGCGTGCCTGGCTCGAAGACGTAGAAAGGTTGCGCGCTCGACTTCAAGTGCACGATCTCGATGTTCGCGTCGTTTGGTTTCTGGTTTTGCCGCGACTCCGCATCGCCCGGCCATCGATAGGTTGCGCTTTCACCGCGCAAGTTGCCGAGTGTGACTGCGTCGAGCTCGATGACGTCTTCGGCCCGCTGGCCGGGGTGGCACAGCGGAAGCGTCTCCTGGAACTGGCGCGGCGTTGCCAGGCTCCCCGTGTTCCACGTGATGTTCCGTATGGCCGTGCCATTAGGATAGAAGGTGTGGTACTCGTCGATCCAACACCCCCAGCCGACCGAATCGTCGAAACGCCAGAACTCACCTCGTGTGTTGACCGGCGCGTAGCGCCAATGTACGACGACACGGGCGTCATGATTCTCCAGAACACGGACGTGCGAGTAGAGACAACGAGGATCGTTCATGTGCTCGAAAGTCCCTTTTTCGTTCCATCCCTCCACGCTCTGGTCCGTCATCCAGATCTCGTTCTCCGTGACCCAAGCCGGCGAGTAGCTCGTTCCTCGCCAAAACACGGCGCGCACGGGGGAGTCGTCGAAGCTCACAACGATGTCCGGTTGGTCGCCCGTTGGCCAGAGGTCGTCCCACTCTTTGTGGTACTCGAGCTTGCAATAAGCCGCACCGAAGCGCGAAGGCTTGCCTCGAGGAGATGGAAGCTGCCTCTCCGAGAGGGCAGGTGGGGCTACCGTTCGCCGGGCCTCCCAACTGTCGCGAATCTCGTCCGCGGAAAGGGCGACGTCGTGGATCTTCACCTCGTCGAGAGCACCGTCGATCGCGATCCAGGTGGGGAGGTTCGAGTACGCGCGGTGCGGGTGCGACGCAGGTTTCTTCGCGCGATTCATCCCGATGAGCAAATCGGCGTTGTCTGCGAAGACCAATCGGCCCTCGGTGTCGAGGCGCCCCGCTTCCTCTCCGTCGGCGTATAGCCGAAGCCCGCTCGCGTCGTAGACGGCCGCGACGTGGCACCACGCTCGAAGTGGCACCGCCGAATGGGAACGGCACACGCGCCACTCGGCGCGGTAGAAGACGTCGTCCATGGACATGGAAAGCCCGATTTCGCCTTCGGGGCCAATCGCGAAGTCATAGCCGGCGAGCCGGCCGTCGCGATGGCTCACCAGCGAGCACCAGTTCCATGGGTAAGCGGCGAGAGCGATCCAGGCCTCGATTGTGAGTGAGCGGTCGAGGCGGGGGGCGTCAACCGCTTTGCGGGTCAGACGTGTGGTAAAACCGTCGAGTTTGAGAGCCTTGCCGTCGATCCCTTCGACGTGCTCGTAGTTTCCCGAGAGCTCATCTTGCGCGCTGTCACCGAAGCGCCACCAGGCCACGACCCCACGCGGTGGCGTGGACGCCTGGGCACCGTGCGCCGACCGAGAAAGGCCGTGCAAGGCTCCGCTTCCGAGAGCGCTCTGTTTCAGGAACTCACGTCGGGTTTTGTCGGCCATCGCAGGATCAGGAACCGCTGATAACGGCTTTACCAGGTGTGTAAGACGTAAGCATGGAACTTACGAGGAAGAGAAACGTGAAATCGTTTTGACATGGGAAACCTCCACGGCTCGAAGAATAGAGACAATCCTTCTCGAAAGCAAACAGTTAGAGACGAAATGAGTGCGGCCATTCGTCGCAGGAATCGAGTGGTCACCAGTAGCAGCGGAACGCGAGTCGTCTCGACGGCCGTTCTTGGAGGGCTCCGTCACGATTACTAAGTGGCAAGCGCCGCTTGACCACCGCATTTGGGCGGGCCGATGTGGCGACTTTGCGTTCCTTCGCCCTACTGGAGCGCGTTCACGACATCGGGATGCGTCGAGATTGATTTGACGCGATTTGCTCGGTCACATCTCGGTCTTATCGACCCGCGATCTACTTTTTTTCGGAGCATAGGCTATCCTTTCCTTTCTGTTAGAATCCACTCGTTGAGCCTGCCGCTTATCGATCTCGTCGTGATCGTGGTCTACCTCGTCGGAATCCTTGCCGTCGGTTTACTTTCCGTCCGGCATGTGAAATTCACCGGCGACGTCTACTTTCTTGCTGGACGCTCCCTTCGCTGGCCGGTTGTCGGAGCGGCTCTCTTCGCGTCGAACATCTCGACGATTCATCTCGTTGGCCTGGCCGAAGGCGGATACCTCTACGGACTCGTGATCGGAAACTTCGAGTGGATGGCGACGCTGACGCTGATCGTGCTCGCGCTCGTCTTCACGCCGTATTACTTCAAAGCGCGCATCTCGACGCTTCCGGAGTTTCTCGAGAAGCGCTACGGACCCGAATCCCGCACTGTCGTCGCCTTTATGGCGATCCTCTCAGCGTTGCTCATCCATATCGGTTTCAGCCTTTACGCTGGCGCGGCCGTATTCGACGAGTTTTTCGGTATCGACGTTTTTCTCTCGATTGCGATCATCTCTGCCGTGACCGCCGTCTACACGGTCGTCGGCGGGCTCAAAGCCGTGGTCGTTACCGAGACGGTCCAGACGACCATCCTCCTCGGGGGCGCAGCCGCCATCACCATTCTGGCAATATTGGCTCTCCCGGACGCCGGCATCGACAGCCTGGACGCGCTCCGGCAAGCGGCCAAGCCTGACCAGCTCAGCATGCTGCACAGCTCGAATGCGGAGGGATTCGCCTGGTACGCCATTTTGCTCGGCTTTCCGATCCTGGGTATCTGGTATTGGTGCACGGACCAGACCATCGTGCAGCGCGTGCTCGGGGCGCGCGACGTGGTCGAGGCTCAAAGGGGCGCGCTCTTCGCCGGACTCCTCAAGATCCTACCCGTGCTCATCATGGTGCTACCCGGCGTGGTGGGATACATACTTTATCGGGACCTCATTGGAGACGATGCGGCCCGGACGCTTCCGATAATGATCCATCAGCTCGTCCCGAGTGGCTTCAAAGGTTTGATAGCGGCCGCGCTGCTCGCCGCCTTGATGAGCACCATTGCGGCGGCGCTCAATAGCATCGGTACGCTGGTGGCCGTCGACATCGTCGGGCGTCTGAGGCCGGCCACGAGCGACGCTTCGAAGGTGCGCATCGGCCGCGTGAGTGCCGTCTTGGTAATGATCCTGGCGATGGCCTGGTCCACGCAGGCCGGGAGATTTGGAAGTATCTTCGAAGCTATTAACAAGATGCCGGCTCAGTTTCTCGCCCCGCCGATCACAACCGTTTTCCTGTGGGGGATTTTCTGGGCGCGAGGAACCCGTAAGGCGGCGTTCGTTACGCTCGTCGTCGGGTTCGGGCTCGGTATCATCGTCTTCCTCATCGATTTGCCCGTTTTCGGCTCAACGCAGCTCATCACCGAGGGGCTCGGCGTTTCGTTCATGATGCAGGCCTGGTGGGGGTTCTGTCTGTGTAGTTTTATCTATGTCGTCACGAGCCTTCTTACCGATCCGCCGGAGAGCGCTTCGGTGAAAGACACGGGATGGGCCAAGCCTATGGACGTCGTGACGGGCGGCCGTTTCGGAGGTGCTTCGGACCCGAGGGTCCTCGGTGGCTCGCTCTTTGCGCTGATGGTCGTGTTGTACTACCTGTTTCGGTGATGACTCGGAGATTCAGGGTACGCGCTCGATCTCGACGAAGTAGGCGCCCTTCTGGGTTCCATCGCGGGCCGTGAGCCAGGTTTTTAGCTCCGTCGGTCCCGGAGGAAGCTCGACGTCAAAAACGGCTACCGTGTCGTAGTGGGAAAGCGCTGCTTCCTTCTGGACGTTCCCGATGCGAAGCTTCGCCTTCACGACCTCCATCCACAATCCCATATGGCGTGGCCACCGGCGCAGCTCGACCCGAAAGCGGCCTCCCCGGGCCACGTCGAGCGCCCAGTAGCCGTTGCCCGCGTGACCCGCATAAACGTGGCGTGCGGCCCAAGCGATATCGGCCTCGTCGTCGGTGCGCCAATCGTGCGACGTGAGCTCGACCGGATTCTCGACCTCTGTGCCGACGACGATGCGCACGAGGTCATCGAAAACCGGTGAGAGACTGGTCCACCATTCGTCATAGCTCGATCGCAGGCGCTCCACGACTTCGGGATTCAGAACCGCCGCGTCGGTGCTCTGGTCCGGATCGGCCTCGATGTCGTAGAGCTCCTCGCCGTTTATCAGTCGCCACCTCTCCGTCATCACTGCAGAGCGGCGCCATTTGATCGGCACGTCGACCCGCTGCGAGTGGACGAAAAGTGTGCGGTCGTCGAGCCGTGCCGTCGCGTCTTTCAACAAGGTCGCTAGGCTCTGGCCGTCGAGAGCGAGCTCCTCGGGAACCGCAGCTCCAGTGAGCTCGGCGAGCGTCGGCAGTACGTCGATATGCGCGGTGAGATCCTCGACGTCGCGTCCTCCTTCGATCCAGCCAGCCGGCCAGCGAATGAAGAACGGGACGCGATGGCCACCGTCATATTCCGAACCCTTCCCGGCGCGCATCCCCGCGTTGAAGCCGTTGAAGCTCCCGGGCTCGCCGCGCCAGTTCTCGAATCCTTCGGCCGATCCGTTGTCGGTCATGAATACGAGGATGGTGTTCTCCGCTAGACCGAGTTCGTCGAGGCGACCCAACAAGCGCCCTATGTTGTCATCGATGTTCTCGATCATGCTGTAGAAGCGCGCCATGGTTCTCGGCAGCCCTTGCTCCACATAGGGCTTCCAATATTCTTCGTCGATCAGATAAGGCCAGTGAGCCGCGTTGGTGGCCAGGTAGAGGAAGAACGGTTCTCTGCGTTGCCTTTCCACGAAACGGATCGCCTCGTCGAACCAAACGTCCGTGGCGTAGCCGTCGGTCTTCTCCGGCTTCCCATCGCGAAAATACGTATCGTCGTACATGTTGTTGCCGAACCAGTCGCCTACTTGTCCGACCACGCCACCGCGGTGATAGAACGTTTCCTGAAACCCGTTATCCTGAGGCCGTGACGGGGCGTTGTCTCCGAGGTGCCACTTGCCAATCATTGCGGTCCGGTAACCGTCATCCGCAAGAATCTCGGCGAGGGTCACTTCGTCGCCTCGGAGAAGCGAGCGTCCCATAACCGTATGCCACACACCCGTACGCGTAGAGTAGCGCCCCGTCAAAAGTGCGGCTCTCGTCGGCGAGCACGTGGGATCGACGTGGAAGTCCGTGAGGCGAACGCTCTCGCTTGCCAGGCGATCGATGTTTGGTGTTTTGATGATCTCATTGCCGTGGACACCGAGATCACCGTAACCCTGATCGTCCGTGATGACGAGGATGACGTTGGGCCGCGTCTGGGGCGCCGCGGCGCGGGACACCAAGGCGGAGCAAAGCGTGAAAGCGACGAGCGCAGGACGACCCAGCATCGTGAGACGGTAGCAGAGCGGCCTATGCGCCGCAACGCGGTTGCGATATCAGGGAATAGGGCTCGGCGCGCTGCGTCAACTTCCCGAATCCGTCGAGCGGCGCGCGGCCTTTGCCTGTTCCACCATGCGTGCCACATCCGCGAGTAGCTCCTTCGCGTCGTAAACGATTCCGTCCTTGATGGTATATTTCACTCCGCCTATACGCTCGGCCTTTCGCGTCGTGTCGTTGAGCCGTTCGGCTCCGGTGCCGTAGAGGACCTTGAGATTTGCAATCGGGTTTTCTTCCACGATAACGAGGTCCGCGAGAAGCCCGGGCCGGACGACACCGAACTGGATGGGCTCGCCCTTGGGCTCGAACAACGCCTCGGCCCCATGTTTCGTAGCGCCGCGAAAAATCTCGATCGGGTGAAAGCCCGCTTCTTGCAACAGTTCCATCTCCTCAATCGATGCGAAGCCCCACAGACTGTAACTAAACGCAGCGTCCCCGCTAACGGTGACGCGCCCGCCACGATCCTTGTAATCGTCGAGTAACTGCATCCAGACGCGATAGAAGTTCCTCCACGCCACTTCTTCCCACGTCGTCCAGTAATACCAATAAGAAGCGTGATTCGTGCGACTCGGCCGGTAATATTCTTCGAGCGACGGCAGAGTATAGGTGTCGTGCCACTCCGCCCTCCTCTCCCGCATCACGTCTCGAACCGCTACATAAGCCGTCATCGTCGGGTCGAGTATGAGGTCGAGCTCGAGAAACTCGTCGAGAAGCGCGTTCCACTCGTCGCTCCCCCGTGGGTAGATCCGGTCCCACTGCATCGCGACCTGGGTGAAACGGTCTTGCTCGTTATTGTAGTTCGCGTCCGCGGGCCACGTTTGCACGTCGCTCGAATCGTAGAGTGCTTCGAAAAGGCCATAGAAATGTGTCACCGAGCCGAGCCCCAATCGAGCCGCATCGAGCGCATTCATCTCCGCGACGCCCCGCTGAGAGAGGTGTGCGGTCGAGCCGAGGCCGTGCTTTTTCGCTTCATCGAGCAGAGCACCCATGATCTCCGGACGATGCGAGTCGAGCTTGAGACCGTCAATGCCCTTCTCAGCCGCGAAGCGCACCCACTCTCTCGCCTTTTCCGCGGAGTCGATCCGGCCGCCCGTCCAATCCTCGCCGGATCCCGGGCGATGGTAGGCAAAGATGCGCGGCGCAACAATTTCGTTATTGGCGCTTCGCTCGCGCTCCGACAAGGTCCAGTTCATCGGCCCTGCCGGGACGCCACGGATCGTCGTTATGCCATGGGCCATCCAGAGCTTGTACGTATATTCGGCTTCGGGAGCCTTCGGAATGCCTCCAACATGAGTGTGGATGTTGACGAAGCCGGGCAGCACCCACGCCCCGCTCGCGTCGATCTCACGACTCGCGTCTTGCGGCCGGCCCTCTTCGTCGATCGCTACGTTCGGCACGCCGACGTTACGGATGTCGACGATTCGATTCCCTTCGATGACGATATCGACAGGACCGCGCGGCATCCCGCCCGTGCCATCGATCAGCGTGGCCCCGCGAATGATGAGCCGCTCGAAAGGGCCCTCGCCTTGGTTGCCTCGTGGCGGCGCGGGAACGAGTTGATCTTGCGCGGATGCAAGCGCAGAGAACAGAAATAATGCGAGGGTCGCTTTTTTCATCATGATTCCTTCTTCACTTTCTTCTCGAAACTCAGATCAAAGTACGCTATGAGCTCGTATTCGTGACTGCGAACTTCTGTATCCGCCGTCCGGTGGAGGCTTCCCCCACATAGAGATTGCCCTTGGAGTCCACACTCATCCCATGTGGTCGCAGGAATTGGCCCACGAATCGGCCACCACGCCCGAATTCTCCCACGATCTCCAGATCCTCCCTTTGCAATATCCAGACCTTGTGGTTGGTACCATCGGCCAAGTAAAGCCATTTTTGAGCAGGATCAGGAGAAAGCACAATGACGAATGCTGAGCCCGATGCCAACGTCCGGACGGCGACAGTTTTCTCCGTTACAAACTCTCCATCCTGTTTGAAGACCTGGATTCGGTTTCCGCGACGGTCCGCCACGTAGATGTGTCCGTCCCGAGATCCGGCAATCCCGTGAACGGTGGCAAATTGACGCGGTTCAGGCCCATCGGGTGTTCTAGCACCGTAGTCATACTCGTAGTCGTCATCGGGCGCCTCACCGTATGCGCCCCAGTGGCGAAGGTATTTTCCCGTCTCGCCATCGACCACAACGACGCGCCGGTTTCGATAGCCGTCGGCGATGAATGCCTCATTGCTATCGGGGTCTACCCAGATACCAGCCGGGCCACCGAGTAACGTCTCGTGGTCGCTCCCACCGTTTTCGTCAAATTTTCCGATGGTTAAAAGGTGCTCCCCAGTCCGCGTGAACTTCATGACACGGTGATGTCGAAAGGTTCCGATCCAAACGTGGTCGTTGTGATCGACAAAAAGGCCGTGCGGATTTCTCGGATATACAGAAATATCCTGTGACGTGTCTCCCCATGCCTGCACGACCTCACCTTCGGCGTCGAATTCGATTACCGTTGGGGCCGGGGTACAACATGTGCCGATGGGTGGGTCCTGCACCATAGCCGCTTCCTCAGGTGTCAACACTTCCGGCTGGTGTGTAATCCAAACGTGATCTTTGGAGTCCACGAAGACGCTCGTGATTGAGCCTATGATCCATTTGTCGGGCATCTCGCGGGGCCATGACGGGTCTACCAAAAACGAAGGCACTGCGTCCGAAGGTGTAGAAACGGCTTCGGCGTCTGTGTCACCCGAACCCGAGCTGCACGCGCCAAGCAATAACGGAAGCACTGCGATCAAAATAAAGAACAAACCTCTCCGGACTTCGTTCAATCGACTATCTCCTTCAACGCTTTCGTAAGAGCAACGCGGTACAACGCCGCGATGCAAGAGTGTATCGCAGATTGCAGGGTCTCAACACGATTCAGAAGCCTTTGGTGTTTTGGAGACGTATTGTGTATCTCTGACGGCTTTGGTGCACGAATGGCTCTTGACTCAGACATTCACTTGGCAACCCGGCTACGGCACCAGTCACCTTACTGGTAAATATCTGCTGGAGCGCACGCTGGCGGATTACAGCAAACAGGTTGAGAAACGTGGCAAGGATTTTCAAAAGAAGGACTTCTTCGATATATTGAATGCGATCGACTGAGCAGAGTGAAGGGTCAGATAATGAATGTATTACCCGTTGTCATCCCCCCCGTTACCATCAAACTGCGGGTCTTGGCATAAATATCCGGGTGCCCTTTCATGATCAACGTGGGGATCTCCGGAGCCAACGGCACCATGGGTCGGCTGACGATCGGCGCCGTTGACGCTGTCGATGATCTGACCATCGGTGGACTCTACGCGCCCGGGCATAACGGTCAGGATATTCTGGGATACAGCGCGAGCGGTGACCCCGCCGTTCTGTCCGAGTGCGATGTCGTGATTGAACTGACCAACCCAACGGCCTCAGACGAGAACGTCCCCCGGTGGCGAGATAGCGGCGCGGATGTGTTGGTCGGCACCTCCGGTTATACCGCAGCCCGCCTAGACGCGTTGCGTAGCGCGTGGTCGGGCCTGGCTTCCTGCTGCCTGGTGGTACCAAACTTTGCGATCGGTGCGGTACTGATGATGCGTTTCGCCGAACTGGCCGCGCCGCACTTCGAGTCAGCCGAGATCGTCGAAACGCACCATCATGACAAGCCTGACGCCCCCTCCGGCACGGCACTTCATACTGCCGCCCGCATGGCTGCCGCGCGCGAACACGGAACCCACGGTCGCGGTACCGAGATTGTGGCCGGCTCGTTGGGTGCTGACGTGGAAGGTATCCCGGTCCACTCACTGCGCCTGCACGGCTCGCTCGCTCACCACGAAGTCCTGTTCGGCACTGTCGGCCAGTACCTTACCCTGCGCCACGATACGACAGATTACGAATGCTTCGCTCCCGGCATCCTAATTAGCCTTGCGAAATCCGCTCGCTGGATCTCGGAGTCACAGTTGGCCTGGAAAGTTTGCTCGGGGTTTGACATTGGAGGATAGTCGATTTCAAGCTGCGAGGGCAGAGCAAAGCGTGACGCGATGAGAGCAGGACGGCCAAGCATCGTGGAGATGGTGGCAGAGCCGTTCATGCGCCGCAACGCGGTTGCTGTATCAGGGAATCGGGCTCGGCGCGCTGCGCCCCTCTTCCTGGTACGACTCCAATAATGTGCGCAGTCGCTCCACGATCTCCGGCCGCTCCCGGTAAAGGTTCCTTTGCTCCCTCGGATCCTCCTCGAGGTTGTAGAGCTGCCCTCCGCGCTCCGAGCTCGGCGGCTCGTCCGCGGGCGTGACCCAGCCTCCCGATCCGTCGGTGCCGTAAATCGCCTTCCAAGGCCCCTGACGGATGGCGAAAGTTCCATTCTCGGAGTGGGAGACGATCGCCTCTCGAATCGGCGTGTCGTACGGCCGGCCGAGCAGAGCGGCGGAGACATCGTAGCTGTCGGGAGCGGCGCCTTTGGGAAGCTCTTCCTCGACGAGGGACGCAACAGTAGCGAAGAGGTCGGTGAGCTCGATGGGCTCTTCACTGACGGCTCCCGGTTCGATCCGTCCTGGCCAGCGGGCCATGAAAGGAACCCGATGCCCGCCCTCCCAGGCATGCGATTTGTAGCCTCGCAGCTCGCCCGACGAAGCGTGACCATTCGTGCCGATGCGCGGACCGTTGTCGCTCGTGACGATCACCAGCGTGTCGTCGGAGAGCCCCATGTCTTCGAGCGCCAGAACGACCTCGCCGACGGCCCAATCAAAGAGCACCCCGAGGTCACCGCGGGCGCCGTCTTCGCTGGCTCCCTGCACAAAGGTGGGCGGCAGCCATGGGGCGTGGGGCGATGAGAGCGCCAGATAAACGAAGAACGGTCGCTCCGCGTCCTCCGCCACAGCGCTCTTCATGAAGTCAATCGCGCGTGCGGTGAACTCCGGATCGACCGTCTCGAGCACGAATCCCGGTGCGATCCATCCCGGCCGGGGCCGATGGTCCGGGCCCTTGTCCGGATCGACGAAGATCGGTCGATCCGGGGTCTCGGTGGGACGGTCGCGCTCGATGTAGCAAAACGGCCCGTCTATCGTCGAGCATGCGGCCGTAAAGTAGGCATAGTCGAAACCGAGTGCGGTCGGCCCGCCCTGGCTCGGCTGCGCGAAGTCCACGTTCATCCCGTCATCGGCATCGCCGTCCTGCCACGAGCCCCGCCAGTGACCAGAGGCGTTATCCGCTGTGCCGACGAAGCCGTTTTCTCGCACCCACCCGAGCCCTAGGTGCCACTTGCCGATCATTGCCGTGGTGTAGCCGTTCTCCTTCAAAAAGGAAGCGACGGTGGGGCGGTCGGGCTCGATGAGCGGCGGGGTGTAGCCGCCGACCACGCCGCGCGAAAGCCAGGTGCGCCACGCGTAACGCCCGGTCAGGATGCCGTACCTCGTTGGCGAACAGACGGCGGAGGGCGAGTGGGCATCGGTGAAGCGCATCCCCTGCAGCGCCAGGGCGTCCATGTTCGGAGTGGGAATTCTGGATTCCGAATTGTAGGCTCCGACGTCACCGTATCCCATATCGTCGGCGAGGATGAGCACGATGTTGGGCCGGTCCTTCGTCTCCCGCGGGGTCTCGGAAACCATTCGAGGCTCCGAGCAAGCACACAAAGCCGCGAAGATGCCAGTCACCCAAAACCGCTGCTTCAAAGCAACTTAGCTTCGCATAGAGGGCGGTCCCCTGTAAAGCGGGAGGCGAAGAACTTGAAGTTGAACGCCTGCTCGGGGACAATCTCCCAAGGTGACCACATGATCGCTTACGTGCTGCACGGAAAAAGAGACCTACGCGCGGAAGAGCGACCCGATCCGGTTGCGGGGCCCGGCGAGGTGCTCATCCAGGTTCGTCGCATGGGAATCTGCGGCTCCGACGTGCATTACTTTGCCACGGGCCATTGCGGCGCGTTCGTGCCCCGCCGTCCATTCGTGCTCGGGCACGAGCTCGCCGGTCAGATCGTCGAGACGGGCTCGGGCGTCTCCGGGATGGCCGTCGGGCAGCGGGTGGCCGTCGATCCATCGCGTCCGTGTAGGGATTGCAAAACCTGCCACGCTGGGCGCTCGAACCTTTGCCGGGACATGAGATATCTGGGAAGCGCGAGCACCGACCCGCACGTGGACGGCGCGTTTTCGTCCTACATAGCCATCCCGGCAGAAAACTGCTACCCGCTTCCCGACAACGTGGACTACAAGGAGGCGACCATGCTCGAGCCGCTCTCGGTCGCGACGCATGCGGTGATGCGGGCGGGCTCGCTGGCAGGAAAGTCGGTGTTGATCCTGGGCGCGGGAACCGTGGGCCAGCTCGTGCTGCTGGTGGCGCGGGCCATGGGTGCCGCGAGCATTGCGGTTACCGACGTGAGGCAGGAAGCGCTCGACCTCGCGACGGCGCAAGGAGCTGATCACGTTTCGTTCTCAGAGAGAGCGCGCGAGGAGTTGATCGCCTTCTCCCCGAGCGGATTCGACGTGGCCATCGAAGCGTCGGGAGCGCCGGAGGCGCTGCGCCTTGCCCTCGAGCTCTCGGATCGCGGCGGCACGATCGTCCAGCTGGGCACCTTGCCCGCCGAGGTCGAGCTCCCGGCTCACCTCATCATGCAAAAGGAGCTCCAAGTCACGGGCTCGTTCCGGTTCGCAGATGTTTTCTCGCAGGCGCTCAATCTCATCGTCACCAGTCGAGTGGACGTGCGCCCGGTCATCTCGCATACTTTCGGTTTCGGCGAGCTCGTCAGGGCGTTCGACGTGGCCCTCGAAGACAAGACCGCGTTCAAGATCCAGGTGGAAATTCAGCAGGCACATGAAGAGTGAGCGAGCATAATCATGACGACTGAAAACACGTCCTATATCCAGGAGCTCTTCGGGCTCGAAGAGAAAGTGGCGGTCGTGATCGGAGGCAGCGGCGTTCTTGGAGGACGCATGGCCGAGGGACTTGCCCGGGCGGGAGCGAAGGTGGCCGTCGTCTATCACACCAATCGAAACGCCGCCGAGAGTCGGGTCGATGCGATGCGCGCGCTGGGCACCGACGCGATGGCGGTCGCCGCCGACGTGCAGCGCCGGGAGGAGATAGAGAAAGTCCGTGACGCCGTCGTTGCGCAATGGGGCACGGTCGATATTTTGGTGAACGCGCCCGGGGTCAACTCCGCAACGCCGATCTTCGATATCAGCGAGGACGAATGGGAAACCATCTTGTCGACGAACCTCAAGAGTGTTTTTCTCGCCTGCCAAATCTTCGGCCGCGTCATGATCGAGCGTGGAGGAGGCGGCTCGATTATCAATGTCTCGTCGGCTGCCGCCCGCATCCCCGTTTCGAAAGCTTTCACCTACTCGATCTCCAAAGCGGGTATCGACAACCTCACGCGGTTCCTGGCGCGAGAATGGGCACCTCATTCCATCCGGGTAAACGCGCTGGTGCCGGGATTCTTTCCAGCGGGGCAGAACCGGCAAATTCTTACCGATGAAAGGCGGAAAGCCGTTTTCGCCCACACGCCGATGGTGCGCTACGGGGAGCCGGAGGAGCTGTGTGGAGCGGCCATTTGGCTTGCATCGGCACGAGCGTCGTCCTTCGTTACCGGCGCCACGATTGCCGTCGACGGTGGATTCACCGCCATGACGATTTGACGCGCGCGAGGAGCCGATGAAAATCACCCATGCTGAAGTCTTCGTCTGCAGTCCGGGCCGAAACTTTGTCACGCTCAAAGTACACACCGACGAAGGAATCTTTGGGCTGGGCGACGCAACGCTGAACGGCAGAGAGCTGGCCGTGCGCTCCTATCTCGAGGACCACGTCGTGCCTTGTCTCATCGGGAGAGATCCCACCCAAATCGAGGACACGTGGCACTACCTTTATAAAGGCGCCTACTGGCGGGGCGGTCCGGTGACGATGACCGCGATCGGGGCCGTGGACGTAGCGCTTTGGGACATCAAAGGAAAGGCATTGTCAACGCCGGTCTACAACTTGCTAGGCGGGAAAAGCCGGACCGGCGCAATGGTCTATGGCCACGCAAGTGGTAGCGACATCGAATCGACGGTCGCCGAAGTGGGGCGCTACATCGAGATAGGATATCGGGCGGTGCGCGCGCAGTGCGCCATCCCGGGGATGACCGGCACCTACGGCGTGGGCAGAGGCGATCTGTTCTACGAGCCGGCTGAGAAAGGACTTCCGCCCGAGGCGACGTGGTCGACCGAGAACTATCTCGAGCACGTTCCGAAGCTGTTCGGGGCTCTTCGCTCGAGCTACGGCCCCGACGTCGTCCATCTGCTTCACGATGTGCACCATCGTCTGACGCCCATCGAGGCCGCCAGGCTCGGAAAAGCGTTGGAGCCGTTTCGCTTGTTCTGGTTGGAGGATCCCGTCCCGGCGGAGCTTCAGGAGGGCTTCCGTGTCATCCGGAGCCACACGACCACGCCTATCGCGGTCGGCGAGGTTTTTAACACGATATGGGACGCGCACGTGCTGATCCGCGAGCAGCTCATCGACTACATTCGTATGAGCATCTCGCATGGCGGCGGGATCTCGCATATGCGGAAGGTCGCAGCGCTCGCCGAGCTACACCATGTGCTCACCGGCTTTCACGGTGCCACCGACCTGTCACCCGTCTCGCTCGCGGCCGCCGTCCACTTCGACATCGCGGTCCACAACTTTGGAATTCAGGAGTACATGCGCTACACAGCCGAGACCGATCGCGTCTTTCCGCACACGTATCATTTCGAAGACGGCTACCTTTATGTGGGTGAGGAGCCTGGTCTCGGTGTCGATTTCGACGAGGAGCTGGCCGCCAAATTCCCCTATGAGCGAGCCTATCTGCCCATCAATCGCAAGACGGACGGAACCCTCCACAGTTGGTAGCGAGGAGCCGGCGTGAACGTTTAGCGGAATTGCTCAACTGTGTTACTTTCTCACCAGACGCCGTCGAAACGACCTAGACCATGTTGCGCCCAGCCATCCTCTTCATTGCTCTGATGTCGGCCGGGCCCTCGGTCGCCCAAGGTCCGTCCCGTGCTCTGCCGGAATGGCCCCTGTTCGAGCAATACTGCTTCGGCTGCCACGGTCCCGACAAGAAAACGGCGCAGGCGGGAATCAATCTGGAGACGCTGAGCGCCGAGGAGCCGCTCGTGCGCAATGGCGAGACGTGGGGCCGGGTGATCGCCGCTCTCGAGGTGGGTTTGATGCCGCCCCAGGGTATGCCGCAGCCCTCCGAGGTCGAGCGGCACCGGATGCTCGAAACACTCGGTGAGGCGATCGACGACTTCGACTACTCGGAGGTGGACGATCCCGGGTTCGAGCCCATGCGACGCTTGACCCACACCGAATATGACCACACCCTTCGCGACCTGTTCGGGGTCGATCTCGATCCCACCACACGGTTCCCCGAGGAACTGAGCGGCGCGAGCGGGTTCGACAACTCGGCGAATACACTCTTCCTGCAATCCGCGTTGATGGAACGCTACATCGCGACCGCCGAACGCGTCGTCGACTTGGCATTGCCGGCCCAACCGAGCACGCCCGCGCATCGGCGCGCCCACGACCGCATCTTTGTCGCCGCTGCTTCCGACCCCGGTGCCGCGGAGCAGGTTATTGCGCGATTCCTTTCGCGCGCCTATCGGCGCTCTCCGCACGAAGCTGAGCTGGACCGCGCGCTCGATCACTACAGCCGAGCCCGCTCGGAAGGTCAGGACTTCGAAGAAGCGATCAAACAGGTGCTGGCTTCGGTGCTCATCTCGCCGAAATTTCTACTGAGAGTCGAAGCGGGCCGCGATGGCGACCAGCCGTTTCGCATCGGCGGTTACGAGTTGGCCTCGCGCCTGTCCTATTTCCTGTGGGCTTCGATGCCCGACTACGAGCTCTTCGATTTGGCAGCGCGGAACGAGCTGCACGAGCCGGATGTTCTGTTGCAGCAGGTCGACAGGATGCTCGCGGATCCGAAAGCGGACACGCTGGGCTACGTCTTCGCGGCACAGTGGCTCGGCTTCAACCACGTCGGCACGCGCATCTGGCTCGACCCGATCGACAACCCATGGTGCACCGCCACGCTGATGACCTCCATGCGGGACGAGTCGGCGCTGTTCTTCCTGTCACTGCTGCGCGACAACCTGCCGATACGGCGTCTCATCGACGCCGACTACACCTTCCTCAACGAAGAGCTGGCAACGTCACTATACGCGATGGAAGGCATCCAGGGTCCTGAGATGCGCCGCGTGAAGCTCGACGATCCGAATCGCGGAGGCATCATCGGGCACGGCAGCATTATGGCGGTCACCTCTAACTACAAGGATACGAGCCCGGTCAAACGGGGCAACTACATTCTCGAAACCCTCCTTGGCACACCGCCACCCCCGCCGCCGCCCAACGCGGGCGTTCTCGACGAAGACGTTCAGAAGTTGAAGGAGATGAGCTTCCGCGAGAAGCTCGAGAGGCATTCCCTCGACGAGACCTGCCGTGTGTGCCACAGTCGGATCGATCCGCTCGGCTTCAGTCTCGAGAACTTCGACTTCTTCGGCCGCTGGCGCGACAGTTACCATTTCCGCTCCCGGGTCGAAGATCCTGCGGAAGCGGACGAGGTCGCCGTCGTCGAGGACGTAGACGCCTTCGCGGAGACCCGCTACTACAAGAATGTCTACAAGCCGATCGATGCCGCGGGCTCCTTGCCCGATGGCACGCGCTTCACGGGGCCGGCGGGTCTCAAACGAGCGCTCATCGACCGGAGACATGACGACCTCGTGCGCGAGGTCGTCTCGAAGATGCTCAGCTACGCTCTCGGCCGGCAGCTCGAGTATTACGACGAGCCGGCCGTGCGAAAAATCATCGCCGCTCTTGAGGATGACGACTACCGGTTCCAGACGCTGTTGCGGACGGTTGTCACCAGCTACCCGTTCCAGTACAAGAAGAATCCTTCCGAGGCATCGGCGCGCGTCGCCGAGAACTAAAGGAGCCGAATGATGACACTGCGCCGACTCTCTCGACGCACGGTGCTCCGAGGTCTAGGTGCCTTTCTCTCCCTGCCGCTTCTCGACTTGATGAGTCCGCTCGGCCGCGCTTCGGCACCTCCGCTAAACCGGTTGGCCTACCTGTACTTTCCAAACGGCATCCCGCGGGGCACATGGCATCCGGAAGCCGTGGCGCCGGACGGGCGACTCGTTCGACTGAACGATTGGATGCGCCCGCTCGAGCCGTTCAAGGACGACATCCTTATCCCGTCGAATCTGTGGACACCCCTCGGAAACGGCCACATCGGCGGCCCCCCGACATGGCTGACGGGTTTCGACTACGACAGCCGGGCGGTGAACGCGGGAGGCATCTCCGCCGACCAGACCGCGGCTCGGCATACGGGCGTAGACACGCTTCTGCCGTCGCTCGAGATTTCCCTGCGGGGTGAAGGCTTTTTCTCCAACTCGCTGCCGCGAAATGCGCTCTCTTGGTCGGCTGCCAATCGTCCCGTTATGCGGGAAATCGAACCGCGGGCCCTGTTCGACCGGATGTTTCGCCCGCCCTCGGGTGGAGCCACCCGACGATCGGTGATGGACGCGGTGCTCAAGGACGCCCGGTCGCTTGCGAGCTACGCCGGCAAGGCAGATCAACACCGTCTCGACGAATATTTCGAGTCCATCCGCGCTCTGGAGAAACGGATCGAGTTCTCGGAGACACGGTCGGGCGCGCTTTTAGACGACCAGGTAAAGACTGATACGCTGGCCACTCCCGCCCCGGGGATCCCACCAGACCACCAGGAATACGTCCGTCTGATGATGGACTTGATGGTGGCCGCGTTCCAGTCCGACGCTACGCGCGTGTGTACCTTTATGCTCGATCACGGCCAGTCGAACCGTTACTTCAACTTCGTGTCCGGTGTTCACGGCACCTGGCACGCGCTATCCCATTACAAGAACGCATCCGGAAGGACCCAAGACGACGACGGCGTGACATCGTGGGATTCGGTCGAACAGAAACGAACGATGTTCGCCGAGGTGATCCGCTGGCATCATCAACAAGTTGCTTATCTGCTCGGCCGGTTGAAGGCGGTCCGGGAGCCGGATGGCGGCACGCTCCTGGACAACAGCATGATCGTCTACGGCGCGAGCCTCGGCGACGGCAACGAGCACGACGAGCACGACTTGCCCGTGCTGTTGGCGGGCCGCGGCGCCGGCTCGATCCGGAGCGGCCGATTTATCGAATATTCCGAGCCCACCAATCTCGCCAACTTGCATTTGTCTCTTCTGCAGCGCATGGGCCTCGAAATCAACGCGTTCGGAACGAGCGACGGGGTGCTGGCCGAGCTCGACGCCTGAGGAAGTATTCTTTTGGAGAAAAGCGAGTCATGAAAACACCCCCCAGTATCTTTAACGACGTTCTGGGACCCGTGATGCGCGGGCCGAGCAGTTCACATAGTGCTGCCGCGAATCGTATTGGTCGGCTTGCGCGCAATCTCGTTGAAGAGCCGATCCAAAGCGTAACGGTCAAGTACGACCCCAACGGAGCGTTGGTCACCACGCATAAGGATCAGGGTTCGGACTTGGGGCTGTATTCGGGCATCCTGGGCTGGACCCCCGATGACCCTCGATTGCCAACCTATCGGAAAGCACTCGAAGAGGCTGGCATCGAAGTCGCAGTCGTCTACGAATCTTACGACGCCCCTCACCCAAATTTTTACAGGCTAAAAATCGTTGGCCGATCCGGTTCGACCTACACGCTGGATGCCATCTCGACGGGCGGCGGGATGATCGAAGTGTTATCTATCGACGGCTGCGTTCTTAGTTTTCCAGGAGACCTGTGTCACACATTCTTCTGGTTGGACGACCATCCGGATGACGAGGTGTTCAAGCAGTTGGAAGCCAACCGGACGATCGAATTCGTGAGTTGGCATGCGGGGTCTGAATGCGGGTTGTTGAATGTGGCCTCGAGAAGTCCGCTTACAGAATCGTTGCTCGACGACACGAGAACGAGGCTGTCTGCCGATAAATTGCGGCAGTTGCATCCTGTATTACCGGTTCTTTCACGTCGCGATTTGCAGGTTCCCTTCGAGACTTGCGGCGCCATGCTCGCCGCCCGGGACAACGGCGCGCTCAACCTTTGGCAACTGGCCGCGAAGTACGAAATGGCTCGGGGAGGGATTTCCGAGGATGAGGTGTTGGAACAGATGATTGCATTGATCGCAATCATGGAAAACGCTATTCAGACAGGCCTCTCGGGAACTTCTTACGACGATCGCATTCTTCCCTCGCAGTCGCCAGGTTTTCTGCAAGCCGAACGAGACGGGAAGGTCGTGCCAGCCGATTTTACCAACCGCATAATCCGCTACGTAACGGCGATCATGGAGGTCAAGTCGTCGATGGGGGTGATCGTTGCCGCTCCGACTGCCGGTTCTTGCGGAGCGATGCCAGGAGCGGTTCTCGCCGTCGCCGACCAGCTTCAAGAAGGCTCTGAAAGGAAGGCGGAGGCGATGTTGGTGGCCGGCCTGATCGGAGTGTTCATTACTCGCGATTCCACGTTCGCTGCCGAAGAGGGCGGCTGCATGGCCGAATGTGGCTCCGGAGCAGCGATGGCCGCGGCCGCGATCGTGCATCTGATGCAGGGCACATTGGAGCAACAGCTAGCGGCGGCTTCGATGGCATTGCAAAACAGTTTTGGGATGATCTGCGACCCGATCGCCAACCGGGTGGAAGCCCCGTGCCTAGGAAAAAACGTGATGGCCGCCAACAACGCATTAGCTTGCGCGAATATGGCACTGGCAGGTTTTCAGCACCTCATCCCTTTGGACGAAGTGATTCATTCGATGAGTGAAGTTGCCGGCCAAATTCCTAGAGAGCTTCGCTGTACCACCTTGGGCGGACTTTCGACCACTCCCACATCGATTCGGATTGCGAAGACGCTATCTGAAACATCCGATCAGCGCGGTCCCGCGCAGAAAGTTCCGTGCTGAATCTCGTCTGCTGATTCTCGAGCATAGGTGCTCCGAGTGTTCACGCGGCCGCGCCCGGCCAAGTGCTCCACCACTGCCGAAACAGTTCCCACTGTGAGCGAATCAACTCACTTTGGCTTGGACTCAGCGAATCCGAGTCGTTGAAGTGATGCTCATATTCTGGATTGCCTTCGAGAACCATCAGGTACTTGTAGTAAAGAACCAGATCGGGCCCTTCGTCAAAGGTGGACAGTACTCGCAGAGCCTCTTCTAGCTCGAGTGCCAGGCGTCTCGCCTCGGCGTTTCCGGATGCTGCTTGTTCGCAAAGGCTGATCAATCGAAGCACTTCGATGGGCAAAGCGTTCCCAACGCCAGTGATGGTACCGCCGGCGCCGCAACGAACGTATCCGTGAAAGACTTGCGTATCCACCCCGACCATCAAGACAAGCTCCGGCTCAGCCCCAGTGATGTGCTCGGCAGCGTAGCTAAGCGAGTCAGCACCACCAAACTCTTTGAAACCGACCAAGTTGGAGTGATCACGCCGCAGGTCAAAGAATAAATCGGCTTTGGTCTCGAAGCCGTAATAGGGACTGTTGTAAATAACCGCCGGAAGATCCCCCGCGGCCTTCAGTATGCCGGAGAAGTGCGCACGCTGCGCCGCGGTTGAGCTACCTCGCGACAGAACACGAGGGATGGCCATGAGTCCGGCTGCTCCGACCTCCTTAGCATGCGCGGCATGTGCGGCGGCACGACTCGGATTTTGGGCCCCGGTGCCGACCACCACCGGAACCCGCGCCTCGACTAACTGCCGAACCCCTTCCTGCCGCTGCTCGTCAGTCAATAGCGGCCAATCTCCCATGGAACCGCAATACACCACGGCTCGCATACCAGCCTCGATCAGATCTCGCCCTTTGGAAACCAGTGCCTCAAAGTCGGGTGAACCGTCAGCAAGGCAGGGCGTCATCAGAGCAGGAATACACCCATAGAAAATACTTGTATTGTCAGTCATAGAGAAGGGACTCCTTGTTTCATTTGAAGTGGTGATCCTCACGGCCCCGTCGGGCCTATTCTCCCCTCCGACGCCCGGATGAGAGTCTCTACGTCATAGACTTGTCCCGCCTTCATCACCAGATGACCGTTCCGGGTGGCCAGGATGTCATCCAGGGGATTGCCTCGCAGAACATAGAGGTCCGCTAGCTTGCCTGTCTCGATCGTTCCAAGCCCATCACTGGCACCCAGGGCGCTGGCCCCGTTGATCGTGGCGGCCTTAAGCACGGCATGTAGCGGGAGACCGACATATGCCAGGGCGAACAACTCGTTATGGATGCTGAAACCGCTCCAGCTGTCCGTCCCCGTGGTAATGAGAGGCCCCCACCCAACTCGTAGAGCCTCAGCAATCCCGGAGCCTTGTTCTTGAAAACCGCCGTGTACCCGACGGTGCCGTTTACCCGGTCCCACTCCCTCTCTTGCTCGGTGAGTTGGGAGTCGGCGCCACCCCCTGGATTCCTCCCCGACCGTAGGCTCCTCAAATAAGGCGTGAGGAATCGGTCCGTATCCACCTCAGCCAGCTGGCTGGTGTCGACGTTGGGGTCGGCTTCGATCACCGCCCGGCCGTAAAGCCAGTTCGTACCGTCAAAGTAGACGTTGTGATCGACAAAGAGACGTATCCACTCCTCTAACTCCGAGGTCCCGGGCTCCACCTGCCCGGCCAGAATCAGATGCTGATCGACGAATGAGTGTTCCACGCGATCGATGCCCATGAGAATGGCGTCACGCACACTGACGTCGGTCCCGCGACCCGCGTAGTTGTGGAGGTGCGCGGTCACGGTAATCCCATGCTGGTGGGCCTGGTCGATAATGCTCAGAAGCTCGCGCGGGCTCGCCTGCTTCGCTTTGATACTCCTGATCCCACGGAGTGCCCAGTAGTCGACACGATCACGGATCTCCTGGTCCGACATATCAGCGGGCCAGTGCTCACAACTATCCTCGTGCGTTCGAACCGCTGGACACTGATTGCGCGCGTTGCCGAAATACGGTCCCGAGTTGAAGATCCGGGCCCCGATCTGCTCCCCTGATTCGATACGGCGGCGAGCCTCCATCATTCCATCAGGGTCGAGCGCGCCGACAGGAAAAGTGGATGTGACGCCGTTCGCGAGATGCAGCATGGGAACCCATCTGGTTTCCTCGATGTCGCCCGTGCCGAATCCGACCCGGTGATGGGCATGGAGGTCGAACATCCCGGGCATGATCGTCTCCTCATCGTCTAGCTCAATGACGAGTGCGCCCCGGACCTCGTAGCTACCGAGGCCGCCGTCAACGTCGATGAACTTGCCTTCCCGGATGAGGATTCCTTCGTTCTGTACGCGGGCATCCGCGACCCCATCGAATAACCACCCGCCCCGATCACCACCGTCTGACCCGGCCGTGTCAGAAGCCCGGTGTCTGCGGGGGCTTGTCCCAGAGCTGTGCGCGCGCCCGGGGTTACGTGAATCCCGACGAGTACGGTTAGGGCGAACGACGTGGTCGTCGTAGCTCTCATCAGATTCGTCCTCTTGCAAGTCTCGAAAGGCTAAGGCTCACTTGTTGGTGCCTCCATCGAGCTACGCGAGCTCTCGATGAAGCTGGCGACATCCTCCTTGAACTTCCTAAGCATGTCGGGGTGGATGTACATCATGTGACCCGCTTCGTAGTAGCCCATGCTCACCCGTTCGCGATAGCTTGGCTCGTAGCCCAGGTGGTCGAAGGTCCACTCTGTGGCGGCGAAAGGCGTTGCCATGTCGTAATAGCCGTTTGTGATGAACACGCGCAGATAAGGATTGCGCGCCATCGTTTGGCGCAGCTCTTCCAGCAGGTTGAGATAGCGGTTCTGGAACTCGCCGTAATCCCACGGCCGCACGTCGCCGCTCGTGAAGTACTGGTCGGCGCTCTCCCACCCGAGCTCGCTCCGCACATAGTTGTTGAAAACCGCGGTGTAGGCTCCCTGGAGCGCGGTGTTCGACGGATCGAATTCCTGCCGCTCGCCCGCGGCGTCGCGATCGGTCGCGGTGAAGCGGCTGTCGAGGCGTCCTACCACCAGGCGTTGCTCCCGCAAGAGCTCTTTGCGGAAGCGGGCGGGGCTGATGCGCAGATTCGCTTGCTGGATGAACTCCGGTGACAATCCGGTATAGCGGGCCACCTTCCGGGCCATGTCGTCCCACTCCTGAGTCGTGAGTCGATTCCCTTTGTTGAGCGCCACGAGATATTCACCGTAGGCAAAATCGCGAGCCTCGCGGACCGCTTTGTCGAAATCGGCTTGCAAGTCCGCCGGGAGCTTTTTGTGATACCAGGCGGTCACCGTATAGGTCGGAAGAAAACCAGGAAATTGCATATCGTTCGCTGCGCCGCCCCGAAGCGTGCTGAAGTCGATCACGGAAGAGACGAGGACGATCCCGTTGAGCTCGATGCCGTGGCGTGACTGGAGATGAGCGCCGACACCCGCCGAGCGGACGGTGCCGTAGCTCTCGCCGAGGAGGTATTTCGGCGATGACCAGCGTCCGAACTTCGTGATGTAGAGGCGGATGAACTCGGAGAACGCTTCGATGTCTTGACGGACTCCGTGGAACTGTTTGGGGTCCTCACCTTCGGCGGCGCGGCTGAAGCCGGTCGAGATCGCGTCGATCGCCACGATGTCCGTTACGTCGAGAAGCGAATGCTCGTTGTCGACGAGGCGGTAGGGCGGTGCTGGCTGGAACCCTTCAGATCCCATGTCGACGCGCTTCGGCCCGAGGACGCCCATGTGGAGCCAGATGGTGGCCGATCCGGGCCCACCGTTATAGGCAAAGGTGATCGGCCGGGTCGCGAGGTCCGTCTGTCCGTCGCGCGTATAGGCGACGAAGAACATATGGGCCTTCGGCTTATTGTCCTCGTGGCGAAGCACGAGACGGCCCGCCGTCGCCGTGTAGCTCACGTCGGCTCCGCCGATACGAACGCTGTGAGACGAGCTCGAGAGCTCGTCTTCAGCGGGGGCTGTCGGACTCGGTGGCTCCGGCGCTTCCTGCTGTGCCACGACGAGTTGCGTGCTAAGTAAAGATGTTGCGACGAGAAACAACAATGATTGGTACATCGGCTACCTCCGGAAAAACTTAAACAGTCACTCGGAGCGATATTACACCAGCTTGGTTGGGAGTGCTTCGGTCTCCGAGCGCCCGAACGTTACGCGAACGGCTTGTCAATCGCTGGGCTCTGCTGGCTGAAGAACCTCGCCTCGTCCTGGGTCATGTACAAGCAGTCCTCGAGGCGAATCCCGAACTCGCCGTAGATCGCGATCATCGGCTCGTTGCTGAAGCACATCCCTGGAGCGAGCGGCGTCTTGTTGCCGCGTACGAAATTGACCCATTCGTGCCCGTCGAGGCCGATGCCGTGACCCGTGCGGTGCGGTAGCCCAGGCACCTTGTAGTCGGGCCCGAAGCCCGCGTCGGTGATGACTTTTCGCGCGGCGGCATCTACATCCTCGCAGGGCACTCCCACTTTCGCTGCATGGAACGCTGCCGTTTGCGCCTTCTTCTCCAGGTTCCAGACTTCCGTCTGACGCTTGCTCGGTTTACCGAAAACTGTGGTTCGGGTGATGTCCGAGCGATAGCCGTCGACCCCGCAGCCGCCGTCAACAAGCACGACGTCCCCTTCTTTGATTTTCTGTGGCGTGATGCTCCCGTGCGGGTAGGCGGTGTACTCGCCAAACTGGACTAACGCTCCTCCGCTCGCTCCACACGCGCGAAACGCAGCACGCACATAGTCCCGGAACCGAAACTGTGTCATGCCTTCGTGAAGCGTCTGGAACGTCGCGCGGAAAGCCGCGATGGTGATGTCCGAAGCCCGTTGCATGAGCGCGATCTCGCTCTCGGACTTGTGGACGCGGCATCCGACAGTCACCGGATCGGCGCTCACATAAGTGGCGCCCGGCATCTCCTTTCGGATTCCTTCGAAGAGAAAAAAACGCACGCGCTCTTCCATACCGATGGTTCCCGTGGCGGCGCCGCGGTCCTTCAAGATCTGCGCCACGAGCTTGTACGGGCTTTCGTCCTCCTCCCACGCTCGGATATCGTTCGAGAACTTCGTGAGCTCACGGGCCCGGGCCTCCTCGAACTGAGGGCAAATGTAAGCTGGCTCGCCTTGACGCGGTAGAACGAAGCCGAACATGCGCTCGCTATTACTCCAGCGGACGCCGGTGTAATAGAAAAGGCTCGAGCCGGGCTCGATGAAGATAGCGTCGATGCCGTTGTCCGTCATCAGCTTACGCGCCTTCTCGATGCGCTCGAGACGCTCCCTGTCGGTGATGGGCGCAATACCGTCCGTCATCGGCTTGAGTGCGCGAATGGGCTCCGGCAGGGGCTCCCCGCTCTCGGTCTGAGCGGCTGCCGCCGGCAACCCCGCCGCACTCGCCGCTGCGAGCCCAGTGGATGCGCGTAGAAAACTCCGTCGATCGAAACGCATGAGATTTTTCCTTATTTCAAATGTTGGTCGAAGAACCGCTCGACGCGCTGCCGGGTATCGGCCAGCACGTGCTCGCCTTTTCTACGTCCATACGTGCGTGCAAGAAATAGATCCTTCGCGAGCCCCGTGTCAAGCTCGATGGACTGGATTACGTTCTCTCCCGTTTTTCGCCCGCCCACGAGATATTCGAGGCGGAACGGAAACAGGATCCCTTCGACGTCACGATAGTCACTATAGCGATAAGTTATCTCTCTCACGCCGCGCTACGGACCCATCCAGCTTTCGTTGTGGTGCGTCAGGCGCGCCTCGTGCAAAAGATGGGTTGTCTTGTCGACAGCGGCCACCCAAACATCCGTTCAGGCTCGACCCACGCCTTGCTCGGCCTCTATACGAAGGAGCTCGTAGTGTTCGTCCGGGGCGCTTTTCGTGACCCGGACCCCGGGGTCCATCCATTTGAACGGGAGCGCGCGTAGATAGTACTCGCCATGCGCGCGGTAGTAGCCTTCCGCCTCGGCCTCGGAACCGTTCTCGAGGTTCCCATTCAACACGACGAAACCGCGGCGGCCATCGTGGCCATAGACCGAAACGGAGTCCTCGATACGTTTGATCAGAAGCGTCCGTATCAAGCCGCCCTCCTCGAGCATGTACTCTTCGTAAATCTCTCGCCGTGGCTCCGCCTCGTTGCCGAGCTCCCGTTCGGCGACGATGTGTCAGTTGCGAATCGCCTCGAAGCGCGCGCGCCCGCCATGCGCGTCGAGGCTCTGCTCGAGCAGGGCGCGCGCAGGATTTTCTTGCGGCGAAACGACCCCTCCGCCGAGACAAAGAGTGGCAACGACCAAACGTGAGGGGGCCTTCTGCAGTGTCAAGAGCCTACCTTTCAGCCAGGAGATACCACGTGGTGGTCACGATTGAGAACGGCGAGATGGTGCGGCGTGGTGGCGTGCAACGGACCATCAAGGTTGGGGTCGTCCACCACAACGAGCCCTGTTCCGATGATGACGATGACGTAGCGCGTGTTCAGATTTCCAGAAGCGCCCACTCTTTTGTCAGGTTTGGAACACTTCCTTGCACCCAGCCCCGCTCCTTTCCTACAACGACGTTGTCGGAGGGGTTGTAGCCGTAGCCGCCCTCCGGATCGAAGAGACCGGGCTCCATCGAAAAAGTCATGTTCTCTTCGAGCGGCGTCGTCTCACCGAGAGAGATGTAAGGCTCTTGGTGGCCTTCCATGCCTTCACCATGCGCCACCCTTTGATACAGGTATTTCTGCATACCGCCCTCGAGCTGATATTCGTGGATCGCCTTGGCGATATCTTGCGCGGGTCTCCCGGCGCGGGAGAGCTCGATCTGCATACGAGATCCTTCCGCCATGACCTCCCACATCTTCTCCCACTTGGGATTCCAGGGTGCTATCTGATAGGGACAGTAGAGCTCGCCGCCGCAACCGCCCAATTTCACGACGCCCGAGACCTGAAGAGAGTCCCCCCTCTTCACGGGGTTGTGGTGGTATTGGTTGGGATGTGGATAGGCGTTACCCGTGCCCGTTCGGCACCCGATACCGATATTGATCCCGACCGCAGTGTGCGGATGGCCGTCACGCTTGATGTCTTTCATGATGAGATCCGTGCCGTACTCCATGGCCGCCATGCGGATCTTGAAATCGGTGAGGTCCGTTCCGTGCTCGAGAATGTAGTCGCGGGTCCACGCGTGGATCTGAGAGAAGTAGTTGTAGGCGCGCTGAGATAGAGCAAGCTCGTCTGGAGTCTTTACGCGCCGCATCTTGATGCAGATATCGCTGACGTCTTCGAAACTCGCCTTCGGAAGCACTTCCGTCATGCGTTTGAAGTCCCCGACAGTGGGAGAGGCGCTGAGGCCAATTTTCTTTTCAGCGAAGCCGCGACCTCCGATCCCTTTGAGAGCCCACTCGATCAAGTCGATGGGTGGTCCAGCGATCACTTTCCCTTGATCGGGATAGCCCTCCTCGGATGGCGGGTAATCGTAGTAGTACTCGGCATCGGTCGACCACCAGCTTCGTACGAGCTCCAAGTCGAGCCCCGGGTGATACCAATACACGGCGAGCTCGTTCGTGGGAATGAAACAGGAGAAGGGCCGTTCCGTCGTCGAGTGGAAAAGCCCCGTGTAGTAGATGATGTTCCATCGGTCAGTGATCCAGATGCCGTCCAGACCCCGTTCACCGAGCTTGTCCTGCAACCGCCGGACGGTGTCCTGGTGCCATTCCAGAGAAAGCCGGTCGAAGGCTGCCGGCTCCGGATGGTCGGGAAGGCTTGCCAGCATCGCGGCAGACCCGCCGGTTCCGCCAGTCTGGGCTTTCCCATCCGGTGTGCACGAGGCTCCGACAGCCGCTCCCAGGGTCACGGCTCCGGACTGCTTCAAGAATTCTCTTCGTGTCGTCATGGCTCGCTCCCTGTCCGCATCATCACTTCGGATCGCAGTGATAGCACCGTCGCCCGGGTCTTGTCAAGGGGCTTGAACCTGGAGACTCCCGGTGACATGATCCTGTGACGAGCTGTGATTATGATATGCGTAGCCTATTGCCCGTCATCCTGGGAGCTGTCCTCATGGATCTACGACATCGCGAGCCAGAATCGTTCCCGCTTCACCTTCGATCCCGGATCGGAGCAGAGTGCCGTATGGTCGCCGGACGGGGGCGCGGTGATCTTCTCCGTGCGGAGCCGAGGCCGCTCCCACCTCTACCGGAAAGCGGTCGGGGGATCGGAAGAGCGAGAGCTGTTACTCGAATCCGACGTTGAGAAGCGTCCTACGAGCTGGTCGCCGGACGGCAATTTACTCGCCTTCCACACGGATGGCGACATCTGGGTGTTACCGCTCGAGGGTGAGAAGGAGCCCTATGCCTTCATCCAGACCGACGCTCACGAGCACAGAGGTGTCTTTTCCCCGAATGGCCGCTGGATGGCCTACGAGTCGGACGAATCAGGTCAGGCGGAGGTGTACGTCACGCCATTCCCTGGTCCGGGGCGGAAGTGGCAAGTGTCGACGGATGGAGGGCTGCGTCCCTGGTGGCGCCGAGATGGCCGGGAGATCGTCTACCAGGAGGAGGGCGGGTTGGTCGTGGCGGTGGAAGCCCGGGAGGACACGTTTCTTGTCGCAAGCGATACGCCACTGTTCGAAGCCCCATTCTTCCTGCATCACGATAACACCTTCCAGTTCGCGATGATGCCGAACGCTCAGCGGTTCCGCCTCGTCAGGCCGGTAGAGGAGGAAGATTCCGCCCCTCTCACGCTGGTGGTGAACTGGACGGCGGAGCTCGAACGGTAACGGCCGGGACAATCTTTTTCGCGGAGCGTGCCGTTTCGGCGTTTCGCCTCGCTTTACCCTCAATAGTCGAGATCCTAGCTCAGGGGTCCTCCGTCGCATCTGCGGCCTTGGCTTTGGCCACGATCGCCTTCACGTCATCGAGAAGCGCAGACGCGTCATAGACGATACCGTCCTTGATCGTGTATTTCACCCCGCCTACTCGGCCGGGGCGATTGTTCTCGTCGAGCTTCAACGCACCGGTGCCGTAGAGCACCTTCAAGTTCATCAACGGATTCTCCTCAACGACCACGAAATCGGCGAGCTTGCCGACTTCCACCGATCCGATCTCGTCCGCGCGACCGAGGGCTTCCGCTCCCTTGAGCGTCGCCGCCTGAATGACCGAAAGCGGATGAAAGCCCGCCTCCCGTAGAAGCTCGAGCTCTCGAATGAAGCCGAAACCGTAGAGCTTGTAAATGAAGCCGGAATCCGAGCCTGCGGCGACGCGCCCACCACGGTTCTTGTACTCGTTCACGAACGTCATCCAGAGGCGAAAGTTCCCCTTCCACGCGACCTCGTCCTCGGTGGTCCAGTAGAACCAGTAGGAGCCGTGAGCCTCCCGGTTGGGCGTGTAGAAATTCCAGAGCGACGGCAGGGTGTAGTCGTCGTGCCACTTTGCTCGGCGGGCGCGCATGAGATCCCGGCTCGCCTCGTAAATCGTGAACGTAGGCACCAGCGTGAAGTCGAGCGCGATGAGCTCGTTCATGACCGCGTTCCAGTGGTCACTGAATGGCTCGGCTGCCTGCTTCCACAATCGACCCGCCTGGCCAAAGCGATGCTGTTCGTTGTTGTAGTTGTAGTCGAGGGGATAGTTCTGAACGGCGCGGTCGGTGAAAAGCGCCTCGGGCAGACCGTACCAATGCTCCATCGAGCCCAAACCCCAGCGCGCGGAATCGAGAACGTTGTTCCACGCAACGTTGAGCTGGGAGTGGTGGCACGCCGTTCGAAGGCCCAATTGTTTTGCTTCGTCGAGTGCTCCTTGCATGACTTCGGGACTCGCCCCCAGAAATTTGATACCGTCCGCGCCCGCGCTCGCGATCTCTCGTACCCAGGCCCTTGCTTCCTCTTCCGTCTCGATCGATTCCTCTTGCCCTTGCCCGAAGAACGAGTAGATGTAAAGCCGTGGGGCCGTGATCTCGTTTCGCGCGCTCTTCGCGCGATGCTCTTTCATCCAGTCAATGCCATTCATCGATCCGGGGTCGCGCACCGTCGTGATGCCGTGACCCATCCAGAGCTTGAACACGTATTCCGAGGGCGTCCCCTGCGCTGTTCCACCCACGTGCCCGTGCATGTCGATGAGACCGGGGAGCAGGTACATTCCGTCGAGGTCGATTTCCCGGCCGCCGTTTGCCGGCGGACGATTCTCGGGTTTGATAGCCATTCCCGGATAGCCGACGCTCTTGATCTGAACGATACGGTTCCCTTCCACGACGACATCCACGGGCCCTACCGGCGGCGCGCCCGTCCCATCGATGAGCGTTGCTCCCCGCAGAATCAAACGGTCGAACGGGCCCTCACCTTCCGCGCGCGGAGGCGCGGGAGCGACGACCTCGATGGCGGTCACGTTTTGCTCCTGAGCACCAGCAGCCCCTCCGAGCCCGATGACAATTACTGAAATGATGATGAGCCGATGACGATTGCCGAAGATAGGTCGCATGGATTTACCTTTCTGTGTTGGGTTCCGAAGTATACCGGGTTGGCGCACTGCGCGAAGTTTTCGTCCCGGCTCCATTCTCGTCGGTTACTCGGAGCCCGTGACGCCTAGCTGGGTGAGGAAAAACGTGAGCTCGGCCGCGCGGTCTTCGATGACTTGCGAGAGCGGCAGCCCGCGGCTCGCGGCGTGGCCTGCTTTTTCGTGATAGCGCAAGATGACGGGCAGTCCTGACGAGGTCGCGTTCTGAAGCCGCGCGGTCATCTTGCGTGCTTGGAGCGGTGGGACGCGCGTGTCGCGATCGCCCGACGTGAGCATGACCGCGGGATAGCGGGTCCCGCCCGAGACCGCTTGATAAGGGGAGTACTTGCGGAGGAACGCGAACTGCTCCGGGATCGAGGCATCCCCATATTCGAGAAGCGCGGGCAGGTTATTGGTTTTTGTGAATGTGTTGAACCGGACCATATCGAGATCGGGGAAGCCGCATAGGACCGCGCGAAACAGTTCGGGGCGCTGGGTGAGGGCGCTTGCGACGAGGAGCCCGCCATTGCTGGCTCCACGGATCGCGAGCAGGTCGGAGTGCGTGTAGCCGCTCGCGATGAGCCACTCGGAAGCCGCGAGAAAATCATCGAAGACGTTCTGTTTGTTCTCGAGCATGCCATCGCGATGCCAGCGCTCGCCAAATTCGCTTCCCCCGCGCAAGTTGACGAGCGCGAAAGTGCCGCCACGCTCGATCCAGGCCGCCGCCACGGCGTCAAAACGGGGCGTTTGGGCGGAGTTGAAACCTCCATAGCCCTGCAGCAAAGTGGGCGCCGGCGACCCCGGCGACCAGTCCGCCGCGTGCACGAGATATATCGGTATTTCGGTGCCGTCCTGCGCCGCGTAGCGGTGCTGTTCGACGACCAGACCTGTCGCGTCGAAGGGCACCTCGGAGCCGCGCCAGACCTCCTGCGCGCCGGTCTCGAGATCGACGAGATAGGTCGTCTCTGGCTGCAGAAAGGACTCGAGCGTCAGGAGTGCCTTTCCCGGACCGGCCCCGCGAATCGTGGCGCGGTGATGATCGGGAACCGCTACCTCTCCCGCGGCCGTGCCGTCGAGCGCGAAGGCTCGGATGCGCGCGCTCACGTTTTGGAGATAAGTCACGTAGAGCTTCTCGCCGATGACCGTGAAGTCCTGTAACACGTCGTCGCTCTCTGGTATGACGTCGCGCCACGCGTCCCGCGACGGGGTTTCCGGATCGATGGCGACGATCTTGTTGTTGGGGGCGTCGAGATTGGTCCTGACGAGCAACGCGCCTTCAACGATGCGTGGATAGAAGCGCGCATCCACGTCCATCGCGATCGGCTTGGGGGCATCGTCGCCAGACCGCGTCCCAAGATGGAGCTCGCTCCGGCTCCAGCCGTGCCGCACGGTATAGACGAGCGCGGCGTCCTCGTCGAGCTCGCTGATGATGATGAAGCTTGTTGGGCCGTAGTCGTCGCCAAAGAGCGCGACGTCGTCCTCGATGTCGGTATCGAGACGATGGAAGAGCACTCTCGGTCCGAGCGTCCTGGATCGCCGCGTGTAGTAGAAGCCACTTCCGTCTTTCGCGAAGGCGACGCTCGCGTAGAGGTTCCGCGGCAGCCGTTCGGGCAGATCGACGCCCTTTTCGACGTCGCGCACGCGGATCTCGATCTCGTCTTGACCACCATCGCGGATAGAGTAGAGAAGAAGCTCGCCGTCTCGATGTACCGACAGGATATCGGCTCGGGTCGTGCGGTCCGGGCTCATGTCATGCGGGTCGAGAACGATCTCGTAGTCTTCGTCGGGCTCGATCCGAACGAGCACGTCCTTCTCCGGGGCCGTCCGTCGGTAGATGACCGGGAGCTCCTCTCCGGCGCGCCGCATCGTGAAGTACTCGAAGGCGCCACCTTTCTGCGTTGGGCCGATCCAGTCCACGTCCATGAGCTCGCGAAGCCGCGCGCGCAACTGGTCGCGCAGAGCAGGTTCTCCGATGATCTCTTCGGCGTAAGCGTTTTGGCGATCGATCCAAGCGCGGGTTGCGGGATCGTCTTGCGCCTCGAGCCAACGATAAGGATCCGGGATGGTTTCGCCGTGGATCGAGTCCACGACATCGCCGCGCGCCGTTTCGGGCGGCGCCGGATAATCGGGCGCGCACGCGACCGCCCAAAGGGCCGCGCTCGAAATCGCGTTGAGCCATGCACTCGATCTCTTCATCATCATCGGGCCCCGTCGAGCTTCGCTTGGATGAAGCTTTCGACCTGCTCTTCCAATACAGGCATCGGTACCGGACCGTTCAAGAGCACGACATCGTGGAACTCGCGCAGGTCGAACTTCTCGCCGAGCCGGTCGGTTGCGCGCGCGCGAAGCTCGCGAATCTTGAGCTCGCCCATCTTATAGGCGAGCGCTTGGCCGGGCCAGGCGATATAACGGTCCGTCTCGGTCGTGACTTCGTGGATGGAAAGTGCCGTTCTCGAGGCGAGATAGTCGATCGACTGCTGCCGGCTCCACCCCATCGCGTGGATGCCGGTATCGACGACCAGGCGGCAGGCGCGCCACATCTCGTAAGTGAGACGTCCGAAGTTGCTATAGGGATCTTCGTAAAAGCCTGCCTCGAGACCGAGTCGTTCCGAGTAGAGACCCCAGCCTTCGCCAAAAGCGCCAATGCCGGAGAATCGGCGAAACGCGGGCAGATCCGTCAACTCCATCCGCAACGCGTTTTGTAAATGGTGCCCGGGCACGGCCTCGTGGAGGGTCAGCGATTCCAGTGTATAGAGCGGGCGGGTCTCGAGCTTGTAAGTGTTGACCCAATAATATCCTGGCTCATGACTCCCGACCGCGGGGCCGACATAGCGACCACCCGTATATTTCGGCGCAATGTGGTCCGGGACCGGTTGGATACCGTAGGGGAGGCGAGGGAGTGTTTGGAATAAAGATGGAAGCTTGGCGTCCATCTTCTTCGCAATGAAAGAGGCCTCTTTCAGCAGTTCCTCGGGGGTCTTCGCGTAGAAGCGTGGATCGGTGCGGAGGAAATCGAGAAAAGCGCGAAAATCGCCCTCGAAACCCACCTCTTCGATGACGGCGACCATCTCGGCTCGGATGCGCGCGACCTCGGCGAGCCCCGTTCTGTGGACTTCTTGGGGTGTCCGATCGAGCGTCGTGAAGTGCCGGACGAGATAGGCGTAATACGCGTCGCCGTTCGGAAGCTCGGATGCGCCGATCGACTCGCGTGTCCCCGGCCGGTACTCCGCCCTCATGAACTCCAAAAAGGCACGATAGCCCGCGACCACGCCGTCCATGATGGCCTCTTGCGCGCTCTCGCGAAGGCGCTCGTGCTCGGCCTCCGGGATCGACGCGGCAAAGCGTGTGAGCGGCGCATAGAAGAGGCTGTCTTCGGGTCGGTCGACGACGTGGCTTTCGATCGTGACGTCATAGCCTTCGAGAACGACCTGCGGCAAGCTCATACCGGTCTCGAGTCCTCCGCGCATGAGCTCGATATGTTGGTCCACATATCGCGGGAAGGCTCGAAGCCGCGCGATGTAGTTTTCGTAGTCCGTCGTCGTCTCGAAAGGCATCCGGCTCGGAAGCCGCGAGAAAGCGATGTGAAACCCGGAATCGGCGTTTACCGGGATCTGAAACGACTGGAACACGAACTCCGACAGAGCGTCCGCGAGCTCACGCTCGAACATTTCGTAGCTGATGCGGTCCGCCGGTGCAAGCTGGGAGCGGTCGATGGTCCGAAGGCGCTCCAAGAACCTGCCGCGGGCCTCGGCGCGTCGCGTCTCGTCCTCGGTAGAAACGGATGGTAGGAGATGGTTGTTCTCGTGATGTCCGACGCTCGTCGCGCGAAGAGGGTTTTCCCGAAGCTCGAAAGCCCAAGCGTCCTCGAAAAGCGCGTGCAATTGTTCACCTTTGTCGGTGCGGCTCGACGCGCTGGGATCGCAGGCGATGAGCATGAAGAGGGGAATAAGTGCTATCCGAGAGGAACTCATTATTGTCTCCTTGTCTCTTGGCGGCCCTGGATAGCAGGACGCGATGCCGTTTGTCAACGGGCGCCGCTCTTCGACTTGCCGCGGGGCGGCCGGTGACACGTTCAGCACGAGGAGAGGGACATTGACGTTGGTTAGGCTGCTGCTCGCGCTTATCGGTATGGCTCTGAATTCATAGTCGTTTGGTTGACGGACCATACGCGGCCGTTCGTGCTCGTTCTACTTGAAAGGGAGAAGGTCGAACACGCCCATCGCACAGACGCTCACCACGGTGTGGCTTGTGGGAGTCGAGACGAGGTCGATCGGCTCTGTCGGCTGGCCGACGAGGAAGACAGGCTGCTTCTCGGCCCGAAGGACTCGGGGCCACCCGTGGGCTATTGGGCTCTCATCGAGGATCCCGACGGGCACACGCTCGAGGTGTCTTACGGCCAAGAAGTTGCTTTCACCGTGGATGATTCCGCTGGCTAGAGACGACCCGCCGCAGACCCGAGATACGGAGACTCAGCTCTCGCGAGGACATCGCGGGCGGCGTCGTATGAGGAGAAGTCGACTTTGGCAGAGAAACGCTGTGCCCGGTCCACCATCCTTATATAAGGTTCCGCAGACCTGTTTCGCCTCGTTCAGTGCCAATCGAAAACCGCTTGATACGATGCGACTCGCGACCGTATCGCGTCGAGCTCCGCGTCCGTCGGGTGCTCGGGGCCCGAGGGCAATTGCAGGCTTCCGAACTTCATGAGACACGCCATCAACAGAAGACGAGCCTTCGTGGCGGTCAAGTTGCTTCCTTCGATGAAGAGGTCGTTTGGATTTCCCGGCGTGATCCCCTCGTGATGCCCGCGGCCGACGCGCGCGACGGGCATGCCTCGAAGGGCCGCGTATCGGAGCGCCGCCATCGTCGCCTCGTCGGCCACCGAGTAAGGAGCGTTGCCTTCGAGGACGAAGCCCGACAGGCCCGCGTTTTCGAGGTTCTTGTCGATGAGGGACGTCACTTCCACGACCGCCGCCCCATCGTCCGAGAGAGCGCCCTGCAGATATCTCGCATGTTTGACGATCGTCACCTTCGGGATTGCGGCTGGTAGAAGATCGCCTCGTGAGTCCTTGACCGAAACGTCGACGTGCACGATCCGCTCGCGGTCTCGCCGCACGCCTGAAACGCGCGCCGGGAGCTTGGTCAGGTTCACCTCGGACAAGTAGGAGTGTTTCTTCGTCGGGAGGAATGTGAGCACGATGGGATTGATACCGCCGACGATGCCTCCGTGGCCGCCGGTCGCGACGTAGCCTCCAGGTCGATCGTCTCCCTTCTGGACGTCGCGGGCGGTGAAGATCTGTTCTTCCTGAATCATGACAGCGCCGACCTTGTCTTTGCCGGCGTCATCCTTCCAGGTGCCCGACACGATGTAGTCCACCGAGTCGACGATGTTGCGATCTCCATCGTTGCTGAGCATCCCGTGCGTCCGCTGCGAGGAGTTGCTGATGATGGGCACCGTCGTATCGATCAACAAACCGAGCCAGTAGGTCGTTTCTTCAGTCGTGGGACTCCCTTCGAGCCAGATCGCGCCTTCGTAGGTTCCGCTCGAAAGCGCCCTCTGCACCACGTTGGTCAGGCGCGCCAAGGTTGGCATCGCGGGAGCTTCGTAGTGAGGCGTATAGGTAAAGAAGTCCCGGCCCCAGCTTTCCTCGGGGATGTCGCCATCGCCCGTATCGGTCCTCTTCTCCGCGCGGAGCCCCTTGCGGTAGCCTCCCGATGGGGCAGGGCGGTAAAAGTCGAATGCGGCTTTGGAGCCAAGGAGATTGTTCCTGCCGCCGCCGAGTCCTAGCCGTTCGATCTCCTCGAAGATCCGTGATGCGTCGGGGTAGAACGGCACGCGGCACTGCTCGGGAGGAGCTCCGGGCGATACGCAGTGACCCTCCCAGGGGCTACCGTCTGCCTGGCGCGCCATGTAGGGGAGCAGATACAAACCGTCATCCGGATGGAGCGTCACTTCGTAAACGGCGACGTCGCGAGGCCCCTGGCGCTCTTTGTGAAAATCGCCCGTGTCGGGATCGGTGTAGCCATCCGGCGGTGCGTATAGCTCGGCCATGTCCGACTCGAGAGGATGCGCCGTGAATGCCTCGACATGGATCGTCACGGGTGCCGCCAAGCGTTGTGGGCGAAGCGTATCGAAGTCGATCGGCGTGCCATGGCAAGAAAGCGCTGGATACGGCGATGCTCGATATCGGACGCCTGGTATCTGAAACGATCATGTACATAGAGCGTGAAGAGAAATCTGGGCCAGACTACCATCCGACGTCGCCGGAGC
>Ga0310123_10000017_pt1 | contig 137865 bp, 114 predicted proteins | sample CB6_AW_1057_MG_FD_203505 | JGI IMG/M metagenome (GOLD analysis project Ga0310123, IMG submission 203505) | Marine microbial communities from Western Arctic Ocean, Canada - CB6_AW_1057 | ecosystem: Environmental > Aquatic > Marine > Oceanic | place: Canada: Western Arctic Ocean | collected...
TGGCAGCGAGCCATTTTTTCAGGAAGCGTTCGAATCCGCCCGCGGCTTTGATGCCCAGATTGCCGATCAGGTGGCGACGGTAGTGGTCACGGGTGCTGCAGTAAGCCGTGGCAAACTTCTGGATGTCGAGCCGATCCTGCTGTTGCAGCTTCCTGTTCCGCCGAGTTCTCTCGCGACCGGCATGGCAGGAATTGCACATGTGCATGCGGTCCGGTCGGCCCTGATATCGCCGCCGAAAACAGGTCACCGGCTTGAGATCGGAACAACTTGAGCAGAGGCGAATCATCAAACGCGCCGGCTTGAAGGTCTGGCCGAAGCGATGGCAGAACCTCAGAGCCACCAGGGCAACCGAACTGGAACGCATATTTCCGTCGCATGTTGTCACAGGTTGGTGCGGGCACACGGAGCGAATCGCAGAGCAACATTATTGGATGACGACGGAATCAGACTTCGCGAGGGCCTCAACTCTGAAGTCTGATGCACATATGATGCAGCATGGTGCAGAAGGCAGCGGAACTGGGTCGCAAGCCACCCAGGGCACCAAAGAAGAAAGCCCGGCAAAACCGGGCTCTGCGAAGCATTGCACTGTTGTGCGAAATTCTTCATTGGAGGATAGGGGACTTGAACCCCTGACCTTCTGGCTGCCAGCCAGACGCTCTCCCAACTGAGCTAATCCCCCCGTCTGGTCGTCATGAGATATCAAACAACCATCACGGCCCAAACGCTAGCAGTCGATTTTAGGTGTGTCAAGGAATGTCACGCGGGGCTGCAAGATGGCTGTCTGTTCTGCTTCCACTTCAATCGACGGTGGTTTGTTTGCGGACCGCCACCGGTTCGTCAAGCGGGTCGTCGACTGAAAGCAAACTGCCGTCAGATCGGCCAGGAGCGTCCGTGTAATTCAGTCGCCAGAGTCGATGAGGCCGTAGTTCGTGCAGGAACGACTGACATCCGGTGCCAGTCACCAGCAAACAGAACAGGACGGTGAGACGGATCATGATTGTCTCCTCTTTTCCATTTCAAGAATCGATGATGGATCAACCGGCTCGACCTGATGGGGAACCGTACCCTCTTGACTGGTGACATCTGGCGTTTCGAAGCTGCAGGCAGGACTGCAACCCAAACTGCGGATTCACAACTTCAACGAACGTGCATAGTGAGCCTTCGATGATCCGTTGATGGATTTCATTCCGGGAATCAAAGACGTTCTGAACACTGTCCGTGCAGCTGATAAAATACGTCAGTGGAGTTCTTCAGGATATTCGAATGTGGGATTGTTCTGAGATTCACACGTCCCCAACCGGACCTGATCAGCTGCCGGTCTGCAGTATTTGCCGTTCACTGAAGTTTCTCCTGTACATTTCTGCTGGTCGTGACTGTGGAGTGCCACATTCGTGATTCGGTTGTGTGCACCGGGACCATCGGTTACAGACTCCGCTCAGAATGACGCTGACTGCTGTCAGCCACACACCATCATGGGAACAGGAGAGGTCAACAGGTGAAGTGCCGTTCCGCGACATTGGTCATCGCCGGTTTGATATCGATCATGCCGGTCGTCAAATCCGACGATTCGTCCATTGAACTGCTCAGGTCGGTCCGGCGTGAGACGAACTCGGCAGCGGCGCGAGAAGCCAGCCGAAAACTCGCCGCTGACGGGGCAGTAAATTTGCTGCCGGTCCTCAGAGGGTTTCAGGGGGCGAGTGCACTCGGTGGTAACTGGCTGAGGAGTGTCTTTGAAACAATTGCCTCTCACGAAACAAGGGCAGGGCGGATGCTTCCGGCAGATCTGCTGACGGAGTTCATTCAGGACACCGGAAATGCGCCGGCTGCACGTCGACTGGCCTATGCATGGCTGCTCAGACAGGACCCAACTTTGGAACAAAATCTCATTCCGGGCCTCCTTGAAGATGATCATCCGGATTTTCGTCGAGACGCCGTGGCTCTGCTGATTGATCGGGCGAAGTCGGCACAGGGGAATGCGGCAACGCAACTCTACAAAGCGGCGATCAGAGGGGCCGTGCATGACGATCAGGTGAAAGTCATTGCGGAAGCACTGGAGGCCGCCGGACAACCAGTAAACCAGCAGCAGCATTTCGGGTTTCTGTCGAAATGGAAAATCATCGGCCCGTTCGACAACCGGGAAATGAAAGGTTACGCAGCGACGTATCCTCCCGAAGTGACACTGGATCCGGACGCTGCTTACGATGGCCAGCTGGCCAGGGTGAGCTGGCAGACCATCACCAGTGACGACAGTTATGGACTTGTTGACATTGCACAGCAGATCAAAAACTACAAGGGTTCACTGATGTATGCTGTAACAACATTTCACTCGACAGACGAACGACGGGCTGAGTTTCGTCTGGGGACGCCGAATGCCTGGAAGATGTGGGTGAACAGTGAGCTGGTCTTTGAACGGGAAGAATATCACCGCACTACTCGAATGGATCAGTACCGTGTCCCGGTCGCACTGCAGGCCGGTGAAAACACGATCATGCTGAAGGTGTGCCAGAACGAACAGGAAGAGAACTGGGCACAAAGATATCAGTTTCAGCTGCGTGTGGTGGACAGCAGCGGAGCGGCAGTTCTGTCGTCCAGAGGCACCGATGACTAACACAAAAACGACATCCCACAGAAACAGGGCGTACAAAAAGCGCATGGGCACTGCCGGGTGTCGACACCGGTTTCGTGTCGCGAAATACGGCTTAGTCACATGGCGTACCGCGACATCGTGGCTTAGAGCACATCAGGCTGTCGCACTGGTGGTGATGACGCTGATTTTACCGGTTCGCACAGCGATATTTTCGCCACTCGACGCTGCAGACTGGCGGCAGTTCCGCGGGACGTTCGCAAACTCTGTGGCAGTCGGTGAATCGCTCCCCACACAGCTGAGCCGGTCTGTCATCGCATGGCAGACAGACTTGCCCGGTCGTGGCTGTTCCGGTCCGATCGTCATTGGTGAACAGGTCATTGTCACCGCAAGTTCGGGCTATTATGACGACCGCCTGCACATTATCAGCATGGATACGGCTACCGGTCAGCAGCAGTGGGAACGAACATTTCAGGCGACTGGTCGGACCGTCTCTCATCCCAAGATGTGTGTGGCGACACCGACCCCCGCAAGCGACGAGGAACGCATCTACGCGTTCTATTCGAGTAACGACCTGATCTGTACGGATCGGGACGGCCACCTGCAGTGGTATCGCGATCTGGGCAAAGAGTTCCCGAATGCCAGCAATACCCTGGGAATGTCGTCTTCACCGGTTGTGATTGGGTCAACCGTGGTTGTTCAGGTGGAAAGTGATGCAGAGTCATTTGCGATGGGAGTGGACGTCCTGTCGGGCGAGTCAAAATGGAAACTGGATCGACCTCGGATGGCGAACTGGTCGAGCCCCGCATTTCTGCCGGCCGAAAAAGGGCAGCCTGCGCTGGTCCTGCTGCAGTCATTATCCGGGTTGACGGCCGTGAATCCGGACACAGGCGCAGAGAGATGGAATTTCACGGATGAAGCGGCAGTGGTTCCGTCAACGACGGTGAGCAACGGGCACATCATTGTACCGTCGAACGGACTGACAATTCTGCGGCCAACGGCAGATGGAACGTCTTACGAAACGTTGCGGAGTACCAGGAATGTGCGCGCGTCAACATCAACGCCGCTGGTGATGGACGGAATGTTTTTTGCAATTAATGGATCGGGGGTTCTTTCTGCCGGGAGTTTGAACACCGGAAAGCGATTATGGCAGTTGCGTCTGCACGGACAGTTCAGCAGTACTCCTCTGGGATCCAACGGTCATCTGTTTTGCTTCAGTGAACAGGGAACAGCAACTGTTGTACGACCGAACCTCGAAAGCGGTGAAATCGTCTCAGAACTGGACCTGATGGAGACAATCCTCAGCAGTCCTGCAGCAGCAAATGATGCGCTTTTTGTGCGCAGTGATCAGCACCTGTGGAAGTTTGCAGATTTGGACGGGAATCCTTAGGCAGGTAAAACGAGTAATGCAGCTTTCAATTCCATTGGCTGTGGGAATCGGTGGTTGTGCGGGCGCATTATTCCGGTTCTATATCAGCACAGCTGTGAGCCGTGCGGTGGGACACGAACTGGCGTTCCTCGGAACCCTGGCCGTCAACCTGATCGGGTGTTTCCTGATCGGAGTGCTCGCAATTGTGACGATTCGAACAGCGCATCTGTCGCCGTACGCTCAAAAGCTGCTGATCACGGGGGTGCTGGGTTCACTGACGACATTTTCCACTTTTGCTGTCGATTCACTGAACCTGCTGCAGGACGGCCGCCTCGGAGCTGCGATGGGAAACGTGCTGATGAATGTGCTGGCCGGAGTGCTGCTGGTATGGCTGGGGATACTGCTGGCGGAAACCGTGTTTTCCCAAACAGCAGTTGACCAGTCTGAAAGCCACAAACCCGGTCCCGAGACGGTTTCAGAGTCTGAATTGTGAACGTCCGAAAATGAATTTCGAGCCGCATTATGGAACGTTCGGCCGGAATGTGACAGCACCGGACTATCAGGCCTGTTTCGTGCCGGTGCATTTCGGTGTGGCATGACACGCCGCTGCCGGTGGGCTTCTCTCATTTGAATTGTGAGACCGGTATCTGATTCGGATATCAAATTTTCTTCGCTGATTTCCTATGACTCAGTCGGCTCACGATTCCTCTGTCATCAGACCACCTGCGGGCAGTTTGCGCGAGCTGCTGCAGGTCGCCGTGCCGCTGATGCTGAGCGCCGGAACACTGTCAGTGATGAATGTGGCCGATCGAGCGATGCTCACCGGTTGGTCTCGTGATTCACTGGCCGCTGTGACTCCCGCCGGCATGATGCACTGGACCGTGGTTTGCATTCCAGTGGGAATGATTCTCTACGCCAATACGTTTATTGCGCAGTTTGATGGAGCCGGACAGCCGCAAAAAATGATGTCGTCGTTGTGGCAGGCAGTCTGGCTGGCACTGGCCTGTGGTGTGATCCTCATGTTTTGCCCGCTTGTCTCCGGGGCTGTGTTGTCGCTCACGAGTCAGTCAGTTCAGGTTATCGCGGAAGAAAAGGCATATTTTGACACGCTGTGTCTTGGGTGTCCGTTGATGATGCTCACAACGGCGCTGAGCTGTTTCTACAGCGGACGTCGCCGCACGGGGGTAATTCTGGCCGTCAATGTGTTCAGCGTCACAGTTAACTTTTGCATGGATTATCTGCTGATATTCGGCCGGGCCGGCTTTCCTGCATGGGGTATTCGGGGAGCCGCAGCAGCAACTCTACTGGCACGACTATGTGAAGTTGTCGTTTATACGACGTTGATCACACGAAAGAAAAACCGAGTCCCGTTCGCATTATTTGCCTCCTGGAAACCTGATCTCGAACTGTTAAAGAAATTCCTGCGTTTCGGATTACCCAGTGGTATTCACTATTTCGTTGACAACCTCGGATTCACCGTATTTCTGTTCATCGTGGGAAGTTTGAGTCGCGATGCTCTGGCGGCGTCGAACCTGGCATTCGGTATAAACAGCTTGATCTATATACCGTTGCTGGGGTTTGGCACGGCCGTTCAGACACTGGTTGGTCACCATATTGGCGCCAATCTGGAGTCGTCCGTATCGCGTACGACATGGAACGCCGTCATCCTTGCAACGCTCTGGACCGGAGCGACTGCCGTCCTTTTGATCGTTTTCCCCAGGTTGTGTCTGCAGCCGTTTCTGGTATTTGCGGAAACCGGTACGGGAGTGCATACCATAGAATCCATTCTGCCAATCGCTGCGATGCTGCTGCAGTTCGTGGCCGTGTATACAGTATTTGACGCACTGGCTATTGTGTTTGCCTCGTCATTGCGCGGCGCAGGAGATACCGTGTTTCCGATGCTGCTGACAATGGCATCCAGCTGGTTTGTCATGGCAATCCCTGCATGGCTCATTGTGCAGGCAGAGGGTGCGCAAATTCAGCACCTTTGGTGGACGACGACGGCGCATGTGCTGCTGATGGGGCTGATGATGATGGGTCGGTTTCTGTCCGGGCGCTGGAAGCGGATCAGAATCGTCGAGACTGCGTAAGCTGCAACCAAACTCCACTTGTCCCCTTGAGGTCCCGTCGAACGGTGTGTCGTGTCTCGATGAGAGCTTCCCTTCATCAGAAAGTCACGTCTGTCCAGCCGGAGACACCGACACAGATGAAATTCAGGATGGACTTTGTGGCAACTTAAGCAGATAATTTAAACGTCTGCATCCTGTGAAAGTTGTGTTGCCCATGCATCATTCCGGTCATGCTTTTACGAATTATTATCCACTGGCCAGAGAAGGCCTGGTGGTGGGCAGCCGGCGGAATATCCTCAAGGCCGGCTTCGCGGGACTGGCCGGACTGACTCTGCCGGAATTGCTGCATGCGCGGGCGACCGCAGTGGAAACCGGTCAGCCGATGAGTCACAAAAGTGTCATTCTGCTGTGGATGGCCGGTGGACCAAGCCATATCGACACATGGGATCCCAAGCCGCATCGACCGTCCAACAACCGAGGCCCCTTTGAAACAATTTCCACGGCACTGCCTGGAACGATCATCTGTGAACATCTGCCAAAACAGGCCGCGCTGCTGAACAAGTTCACGTTGATTCGATCGGTGGATTGTCGCAAGAGCAGTCATGAACCAAATCACGTAATCCAGACCGGCAATCGCGAGGCTGCTCCCCGAACGAATCCCAAGGGTGATCGCCATCCGGCCATTGCCTCAATCGTAGCCAAACATCGAGGCGCAAATCATCCGGCTATGCCACCCTACGTAGCGTTTAAGAGATCGAATTCGCACATTGCGTGGGGCGGGTGGCTTGGCAGAGAATACGATCCGTTTGTTGGAAACCAGGCGGCTGTGTTGCCTGCTTATGATCTGGTGGGTCAGCGCCTCAACAAAAACACGGGTGCAGATCTGCTGAAAATGCCAGGGCAGCTGAACTTTGACCGTTTGTCAGATCGTCGCAGTCTGGTGAAAGATCTGGATCGGATCCGCGTCGGACTGGATCAGACCGGGACTGTGGATGCGCTGAGCACCTATGGTCAGCAGGCCTACGAAATGGTGCTTGGCGGTCGAGCACGCCAAGCCTTCGATCTGACAGCCGAACCGGAAAGTCTGCGGCAACTGTATGGTGATCACCTGTGGTGTCAACAGGCATTGCTGGCGCGGCGACTGGTTGAATCAGGTGTCAGTTTCGTAACACTGGATCTCAGTTACCACACGGCTTCCGGCACGTGGGATAATCATGGAATTCCGGGCGGTGTTTATGGCGGAATCTCAAAAGGTCTGCAGCCGTTGCTTCCACTGTTTGATCACCTGCTGACAACACTGGTGACCGATCTGGAACAGCGTGGATTGCTGGACGAAGTGCTGGTAGTCGGCATGGGTGAGTTTGGCCGCACACCCCATATGGGGACTCAGAACAGTATCGACGGACGCAACCACTGGCCCGTAGTGATGTCCATGTGTCTTGCCGGCGGTGGACTGCGACATGGCCAGGTCATTGGTGCGAGTACCAGTGATGGTGGGTCGATCAAAGAGCGTCCGGTGACGCCGGCTGATCTGGCAGCCACGATTTATCGCCATATGGAAGTCCCGCTTGACGGCACATACCTCGACGACCGCGGACGACCGCGCTATTTCGTCGAAGAGAACGGCCAGCCGCTGAGCGAGCTGTTTTGATGGAACTGAAAACCGAACGGGACTCCATCTGAAAGTGGCTGATGAACGATTCTCATGTGCGGTCGCTGGTCTGTACACTGCTCTGCGTGAGTCTGCACCCTGAATGTCTCGGGTAGAGTCTTCAAACCGCAGTCACTGTTTGAGAAGGCACACGACTGATTGCCGGCAGCGCTTCGCGGCTCATTGGGAACGCACGAGACCGTCACATCCGGGCAAGACGACACGTATGTGTGATTGCCCGTCACGTTCCAGCCACAGACCCATTCATCGTGGGACTGACTACTTGGCCAGTTGCTCACCGATAAGCGTCACAACTTCCTTCGCGTCCGGTTTGGTACCCGGGCTGAAGCGTCCGGCGACCTTACCGTCTTTGCCCACCACAAACTTTTCAAAGTTCCAGCGGATGTTGTTGGTCTCACCAGCACCCTTCTTGCCGTCAACTTCAAGGCGGGCACCTGACTTCAGATATTTGTACAGGGCAGCCTGTTTTTTGCCGTTGACTTCAATCTTGGAAAACATGGCGAATTCGACACCGTAGTTTTCGACGCAGAACTCACTGATCTCTTCAGCGGTTCCTGGTTCCTGCTTCCCGAACTGGTTGCACGGAAATCCCAGAACCGCCAGCCCTTTGTTTTTATATTTTTTATGCAGCGCCTGCAGTTGCTTATACTGCGGAGTCAGCCCGCACTCGCTGGCGGTATTCACGATGAGCAGCACTTTGCCTTTGTATCGCGCCAGGTCGACATCCTTACCCTTAAGAGATTTCATTTTAAAATCGTGAACGGTATCTGCAGCGAAAGCAGAAGATGTCATGGTCACGGCCAGCGTGAGCAGAATAACGGTAAGCAATTTCATTGGAAGGTCCTCTATGGATCGGGTGGGTTGTCGAACGTTTGATCAGTTATTCTGTCGTCGAATCACGCCGGGACAAGTGTCCCCACCAATTTACAAAGACGAATTAGAACAACGGTCCACAATCGAGTAGAACGGTGATTCATACAGCTGACCTGTCACTCAGGAAGACTACCGTGATGATCGGCACGGGAGGCTCCGGGTGGTTCGTGTTACGGTGATCAGAAAGGAATGTCGACAGATGTGCGTTTATCCCCGGATATTCCGAGTTCGTCAGAAATTTGACGACCCGCATCTGGACGACATTGCCGGAGCGGTGGAGAACGAGTTGACGCGTCTCCGGTTGTCGAACGTCATCCTGGCCGGACAGTCGGTGGCAATTTCCGCAGGAAGTCGTGGCATCACCAATATCAATTTCGTCACCAGAGCCATTGTCGATCACATCAGACAACTGGGAGCTGAACCTTTTATTGTCCCGGCGATGGGAAGCCATGGAGGTGGTACGGCTGAGGGCCAGCAACGAATCCTCGAGTCGTACGGTGTGACCGAGGAGTTTTGCGGATGCCCGATCCGATCCAGTATGGATACCCAGGTCGTGTGCCATGCGGCGGAGGGGTTTCCGGTGCATTTCGATGCGCTGGCATTTGCCGCAGACCATGTCATAGTTTGCAATCGCGTGAAGCCGCACACCACATTTGTGGGAGACATCGAAAGTGGCCTTATGAAGATGATGTTGATCGGGCTGGGCAAGCACGCCGGTGCCAGGATCTACCATCGAGCTATCCGTGATTTTACGTTCGGGCAGATTGTACGCAGTGTTGCCAGGGAAGTGATCGCCCGATGTTCCATCGTCGCTGGCCTAGGGATCGTCGAGAACAGCTACGGTGAGACTTGCAGAATCCAGGCCGTGGCCCCCGGTGAACTGGAATTACGCGAAAAGGAACTGCTGCAGCTGGCCAAACAGTGGATGCCACGATTGCCCTTTGATTCGGTCGACATACTTTTAATTGATGAGATCGGCAAGAACATCAGTGGCTCCGGTCTGGACGTGAACGTCGTCGGCCGCAAAGATCGTTGTCACCAGACAGCCGCCGACACAATTCCTGGAATCAAGATGATTGCCGTCCGTGATTTGTCGGTGCAGACCCACGGCAGTGCTGTTGGGATCGGGTTGGCGGAGTTCTGTCGATCGCGCGCCATTGACAAGATGAATGCCGACATGACCCGGATCAATGTGCAGACCGGGGGCTACCCGGCGGAGGCCATGCTGCCGCTGGACTATCGGACCGATCGAGAAATGTTAGATGTCATGTTGCCGCAGATCGGACTCGCCGCACCACCGGACGCCAGGTTGCTCTGGATCCGAAACACGAAAAGCATAGCGGAACTGGAATGTTCCGCGGTGTACCGGGAGCAGGCTCATGAACGAGACGATCTGGAAGTCATCAGTGAGTTACGGGACTTACCCTTTGACAATAACGGAAATCTGCCCGATCGGCTTTGAATACCACAGTGTGGAGGCTGCCTGGTCCATCGCCGGAGCCTGCGATTCCGGTTGACGCACAGCCATTGTAGAACGGTCGCTTCACGCCGCGCGACGGCCCGGAACCCGTGCGTCAGATCCATTCACAGCGTTGTCCCAGGCCGCTGGTTGCGGGGAGGTGGAGATATCCGAATAGCACACTATCCGGTGCAGACCATCTGGCAGCCAGCTGATCCACTTGTTGGCCATCGTGCTACGAAGTGGCTGGTTTTTTGTCTGGCCGGATGACTGTGACGACAATGACGACGGCCAGTTGTACTGCGATGAATCCCATCAGCATTCCCATCCGGCCTTCGGTGAAGCCGTAACTGTGCAGTCCGGCTCGTAGTTCGTTCACACCAAACCAGGACCACGCGGTGACGATGTTGCCACCCATTGCCAAAACGGCGGTTCCATAGTCGCGTACCATCCTGTCCCGGCGAGCGTGAAGAACCAGGGCATTCCACATGACGATGATCAGGGCGCCATTTTCTTTCGGATCCCAACCCCAGAAACGCCCCCAGGAATCATCGGCCCAGAGTCCCCCGAGCACCGTGCCGACAAGGCTGAAGAATAAAGCGAAACACAGAATTCCATAAACGACCTTACCCAGAAATACGAGGTCCACAGGGCCACCCGCCTGGCGGTTGCCGACAGAAGCCGATCGCGACGCCCACAGACTCATGACCACGTAACACACGCCAAGCATCCCGGCGAGAAACGTTGCTCCATAACCAAGCGTAACACATACGACGTGGGTGGCCAGCCAGAAAGTGGTGTCCAGAACCGCCTGCATGACACTGAACGTGTCGCCTTCGTCGATGGCCAGGTAGTGTGCGATCATCAAAGTCGCAGAGCCAACCGAGGCCGAAACGATGTTCCCGATCCCGAAACCGACAAGACGTTCAACCACCAGCGCGGAAGCCACGATCGCCCAGCCTATAAAGATTGCTGAACTGTAGAGACTCGTGACCGGTGGGCGTCCCGAGATCTCGATCCGCAACAGCAGGGCCACTGTATGGACCGCGAACGCGACGATGATCATGGCGAAGGCGGTATTTCGAAGAACCGATGGGAAGAGGACCCAGCCAGCAAAGGAAATCAACATGGCCAGCAGGTAAAGTTTGATGGCGGCGCCAAAAGGATCGAATCGGTTGAAAAACGTCTCAAGTCGAACGACCGGAGTGTCAATCCGAGCAATTTCATTTGCACTCAAAAAATCTCTGTAGCTCGAAACTGATTCATTAAACGAATTGACGTCTCCGGCTGTCCATGCCTGCTGGGCTCCCAGCATTCCACTGGCGGACGCCACAAACACCGGATTTTCAGCGGCGGGAAAGATCAGCGTGTCGGCACGCTCCGACAGGTCGTCCAGGAGAATAGTGAACAACTCATGATTCAGGGCACTGCCCAGACCATCCTGGTCAGGATCTGAAAGCTGAATTTCCTGCAGACGAACGCGCACGGCATCGAGTCGCTTATCACCTGCTTCCTGCTCCAGCGTGCGAAAGACGTCAAACAGATCCCGAGTGATCCTCTCACCGGAGATTTTTCGCGTTCGTTCTTCATCCAGATCATCCACGACTCTGCTGATGGGCCGACTGGAGTCGGCGGAGGCGATCAGTGACAACAGTTCACGGTCGAAACCGTCTTCCGCAGCCGGGATCAGTTCTGCGGCCAGCAGATTGACAGCGTTGTCGGCGACAGAATTGTCTCCGGCACGAGTGATTACGGACTTCTGCAAAAGACGAACACTGGATTCCAGGGAACTCAACAGAGTTTCTCCAGGCAGATCCTTCCGGAACCATGATTCTAGGTCGGCGCGACTGCTGATGTCACGATCCATCATTTTGTCACGACAGTTCTTCAGGAGACTTCCTGCACGAACTGTTTCCCAGGCTCCCTGATCGTCATCGATTCCGGTCGCGATGCCCATGGGAACCGGAGCATCTTTGAGCCGGCTGAGAATGCGCCAGGATTCGACGAGAGACGGCAGAAGTTCATCCTCCGGAGCACTCTGAAAAACCTGCTGCATCGTCTCCAGTCTTCGGATTGTGTTGAACAATGCCATCACTCGTCTCTGTAACGACGACAGGCGATGGTCCTGGTTGGCTTCCAGCAGCTGACGAGCGTCTTTATCGAGTTGTTCGAGGTTACTGAGATTTGGCTGGATTTCTGCCAGCGAATACACGAGTCCCTCTCGCTGTTCCAGACTGAGCAGTGCCAGTACCTGATCATTGTCGATTCGAATCACTCGATGACGGACAGCACGGTCCGGTCGTGCGACCATATCCAGGAACCAGCGTACAGCACTCATCTTTTCGATCATTTTGTCACGGACCCTCGCTTCGACAGCTCCTTCGCTGGATGATGTCAGACTTACAATCTTTGCAATCCAGTCTTCGTACTCTCCTTTGAATGATTGCAATGAATCGAAGTTCACATCCGGCCAGCGATCCCCGATGGCCTTTAGCAGTTCCTTCCGTTTTACATCCAGTTCGGGTGCCGTGAGTTCCCCTTTGAATGTGGATTTGTGAGATGTCAGCATCAGCTGGCTTCGAGCCCAGGAATCGACCGGCTGACTCCGACCACCACCCGCGACAGGCAATTCCGCGAACTCATAGAGATTCATTGCGTTCTCAACAGCCCGAGGCGTCCGCGTCTTGCTCCCCAGCCATACAACGCACAGGACAGCCATACCCACCGGGATCCAGATGGCTGCCGGCTTGCAGCGTGGAACGCCAGCGGAATCAGCCGAGGCTTGTTTTGCTGTCCGAACAAGAAATCGACGCAGAGTTTGCCAAAACTGTGCGAACATGCCGAATGCGACCACGATGCAACCGATATAAGGCAGCATCCATCCGGAATTGCGCACCAACTGCAGGGTTGTGGCCTCTTTGCCGGACGGAAGTGGGTGATATCCACTTTGGTAGAACGTTTCACCGTTGAATCGAAGAGGGTTATTCATCCAGAGCGTAAATTCCTCCGCCTTGCCGGATTCATTATTAGTGATCAGGACGGTGGACTGGAAATTCCTGGGCGTCGAAGATCCAACATAAGTGTCCCGCCGAACATCCAGCAGTTTGACGTTGTATGGCCGATAATTACGGTGGAACCTCAACAACAGATCCCAATGCTTACCGTCAACCGTTAAACGTTCAGGCAGGGCGACCGAGCGTGATTCGCTGGCGTCGAAAGATGCGAGAATCCTTTCAATGGGTTCCTGAGATTCACGATCGATGAGGTCGATATACGCAGCACTCATATCGGTTTTGTCGTTCATGCCATCGACTGGATCGAGTCTGACGGGAACCGCAAATGATCCAATGCCGTTGCTGGTCACTTCGTCACCAGGTTCGGCGGACCGCAACTGGCAGTTCCGGTAAAACTCAGTAACTCTCAGATCAAACGGAACGCCGTGGTCTGCCAGTGAAATCACACCTGCCCCGAATTCCCCCGCCTGTGTTGCCGATTCAGACTGCAGCAGCATGGCTTCGGGCACGGCGACCACTGAGTCCCGATCGCCGTCTGATGAGACGATGGCCAGTTCCACTTCACGAATGTCGCGTGCGAAGCTGGTCGATTCTCCCTCAACAATTGTCATCAGGCTTTCGTGACCATACAGCCCCACGACCAGTTCACTGATCATCAGGATGGCCACACCTGTGTGTAGCAGCACGATGCCACTGCGTTTTTTGAACAGCAACTGACAGCCAATCAGCAGAACCATGGAACAAACACAGGCTTTCATCAGCTGCCAAAGGATGCGCATCGAGGAGAGGTTGACCGGCCCGGAGACAGCGAAGTAAACGAGGACACCGGTAATGATTCCTGCAATTCCAATTAAAAGCGTCTTTTCAGATCGACTTTTCGTAACGCCAATAAATGTCTGCGCGGCCAAAACGACGACAGCGGTGACCATGATACCCAACAACAGCCGCCAAATCTGATTGGCGCTGAGTAACGTGTTTGCCTGTTCGACACCGGTTTGCCCGTTGCCCATCACGATGATGAGCGCCATCAGCATGAATCCACCGACAATCACCAGCAGACCGGCCAGCATGCGCATGCCTTTTGCCTGGATGTGTATCCGGCCAGCATGAGCTGCCACGAGATTTCCCAGCAGCAGCCAGCCGATCAACCAGCCGCCAGGAAATGGGAATGAGGCAAATACACCAAGCTGCCTGTCCCAGTCATAGTCCAGCAGCTGTGGAAACATCGACGGCGGGAAGAAGTCACGGACTTCGACTTCGGCAACGTAGACACGGAAGTATTGATTCACGACCTGCCAGACGTCACGTCGGCTTTGAGCCAGACTGCCGACGAAGACAATGAACATTCCCATCACGAACAGGGTGCAGGTGATCTTGAGCGACCCGGCGACAGCAAATGCCTGCTGAATTGGATGAACAGCTGCTCGGGACTTTGGTGTTGTCTCAACGAAATCCTGAGGGACAGTGGTAGACATGACTAATCTCCCTCCGCAGACGACTCGTCAGCAGATTGTGCTGCTTCGCCGTCGGAATCTGGGCTCGTGGCTGATGCAGATCTGGCTCCGTCTTCGATCGATTTTTCTCGTGATCCCAGCCGAGGCTGCGACGCATTTCGCTCGTCAGCTGTCTTCGTTGTCGTTGCCGATGGCTGGACGTACTCGACCGACTGGCAGAACTGGTGGAACAGGTCACCGTCGGTTTCAGAAGTGGAGTTGGGGCCCCTAAATCGAAAAATCCAGAAGTGCGATTCGACCGGCAGAATGAACGCAAGGATGGTTTCATTCTCTCCTTCGATTGTGGCAAAGGAGCCGGCTCCATTCTGAGTCCTGAGTGACTTCACATTCTGCATGGCGCCGTCGATGTTATCAGTTTTCAAACCCAGCTGACGACGCCATCGCATCACCTGCGCAGGAACTCCTGTGTGTGCCGGAAACTTTCCGAGCGTAATTCGTGCTGGCTGAGTCGGCGGCCCGGTTGCCCAGGCGCGCATGCTGAATTGATCGTTGGATGCGACAGCCCATGCTTCAGGGACAACCCATAGAAAAGGGATGCGGGGAAAGTCGCCTCGCAGCACCTCTGAGGTGAGGTCCTTCTGGTTTTCTCTGGCAACCACATACTGACGAATACCGGGTGATTCGCCGCAGCCGGCAATGATCAGACACATACCTCCTGCAAAATGAGATGCCCGGAATGCAATCGATGGCAACATGAGACCTGACGACGCTGTTTCAGATAAGGAGCTGGCCAAAGCTAGAGGATGGCCAGTCGATTGTTCATGTGGAATGATGGGAGACAGAAATTGACGGCGGGAGGATGTCTTAACTGCGAAGGTACTGAATTATAGAGTCCATTGTCGGGAACGCCATGGGCCATTGGCACAGTCAGACAAAGGAGAATAATTCTTCCCGGCGGTGCTTCATCCGGTATCTCGCATCTGAGTTGGTTGATTTTTGCTCGATGGCGGGAGTAGGATCGCGACGGCGTGGTGCCTGCCGCTATGCCGCGTTATTCGTATTCCCGGTTGTGAGATTCCTTCATGATACGGATTCAGGTTTTTCTCTGTTGTACCCTGTTTGCCGCACTTATATGGCTCCCGGCAAGTGTCTGGTCCGACGATTCGGACGATCACAAGGTGCTGGAGTCCGGACAGCAACCTGGTGATATTCGACTGAAGAATCCAAAAGATCTGAACGGTTATTTCCCGTTTGAAGTGCCCGACTCCAAAACGTCGTGGGAACAACGTCGGGCAGATCTGAAACAGCGTGTTCTTGTGGCCACGGGTTTGTGGCCGATGCCTCAGAGGACACCGCTGAATCCAGTGATCCACGGCAAAGTCCAACGCAATGGCTTTACTATGGAGAAAGTGTATTTCGAAAGTCTGCCAGGACACTTTGTGACTGGCATGTTGTTTCGCCCGTCCGAAGCAGCGGCCAAACCACGACCGGCGATTCTCTGTCCTCATGGACATGGCGGCCGGCTGCAGGACGCTGGTGCAGACAAAATCAAACAACAGATCGCCAGGGGGGAAGAGTTTCTGCCGCAGTCCGGTCGCATGCCGAAACTCGCTCGATGTGCTCAGCTGGCAAAGATGGGATGCGTCACCTTTATGTATGACATGCTGGGGTACGCTGACAGCCAGCAGATCTCGCATGATGTCGCTCATCGCTACACAACGCCACGCAGAGAACTGGAAGGAGATCAGGATTGGGGCTTCTTCGGAGTACAGGCGGAGGCGCGACTGCACTCGATCATGAGCGTCCAGACGTGGAACGGCATTCGTTCGCTGGATTTCCTGGAAAGTCTGCCAGACGTCGATCCCACGCAAATTGCGGTGACTGGCAACAGTGGTGGAGGTACTCAAACCATCCTGCTGGGAGCCATCGATGACCGGCCGGTGGCGGCGTATCCTAACGGGATGGTGTCGACGGCGATGCAGGGCGGCTGTCCCTGCGAGAACTGCAGTCTTTTGCGCATCGATACCGGAAATGTCGAACTCGCCGCCGTGTTTGCGCCTCGTCCTCAGGCGATGACAGCAGTTGACGACTGGACACGAGATATGATGACGAAAGGTTTTCCCGAACTAAAACAGCTCTACACAATGCTGGGCATGCCTGACAATGTCGACTGCGTGCAGATGCTGTACTTTCCTCACAACTACAACGCCGTGACTCGGCAGCTGATGTATTCCTGGATGAATCGCCATCTGCAGTTGGGCCTGAAAGAACCAATCGAGGAAACCGACTGGCCGCTGTTTACAAACGGAGAAGCAGCCATATGGACGGATGACCACCCCGCACCGCCGGGCGGTATGGCCTACGAGCGACAACTGCTGAAGCAGCTTGATGAACGTGATCGGGAGGCGATGTTTGGTCACGCGCCGAAATCGGTGACTGACCGGCAGGAATACACCCGGATCGTACGTACCGCCTGGGAAACCATCGTGGGACGTGGAATGCCAGGTGCCGATGAGATCCAGCGAACAAAGGTCTGGAAAAAGGAACGTCCGGGTTATCTGGAATTCGGTGATCTCCTGACACTGGCGAGTCGTGAGGAACAGCTGCCCGTCATTTCGCTGTATCCGAAGGCTGTCGCGTGGAATCAGCAGGTAGTGATGTGGGTGGATGGTGATGGCAAGGCCGGTATGTTCTCCCGAACCGGTCTGAATGCGAATGTGGACAGGCTGATCAACGCGGGATACGCCGTCGTCGGTGCAGATCTTGTCGGGCAGGGTGAATTCACCACCGATCGCCGGACATTCAGCGACAACCGCCTGGTGAATAATCCGCGCCCGTATGCCGGATACACGTACACCTACAACAACACAGTTTTTGTCCAGCGTGTTCATGATTTACTGACAATCACAGCATGGATCAATGGAAAGGATCACAGTCCTGACGCGCTGCATGCAGTGGGTGTGAATAAAGGAGGCACTTTACTGGCAGCCGCTCGCGTGATCGCTCGGACACAGCTCACCAGTGTTGCCGTCGCGACGGAAGGATTTCGATTCTGCAATTTGGATCGGTGGCAGGATGCTTTTTTTGTTCCCGGCGCCGTCAAATACGGAGACCTGCCGTCACTCCTCGCCTTGTCCGCCCCTAATCGTCTCTGGGTCGGTGATGAATCAGAACAGCTGTCGCTTGTTGCTGATGCGTACACATCGGCAGGTGCTAATGATGCCGTTACATTTGGGCACAATTCCGGCACCACAGCCAGTGACGCAGTGACCTGGCTGGTGCACAACCAGCCGAACACACAACGCTGACGACCGACCGATCAGGCCCAATGCCGCTGTCAAATCTGTATGCTTCAGCTCACCCGGAGTGTTCCATGGGACGCCATCAGGCACGTGTCATCACGCTCATATATTATCTGGTCCAGCTGGCGCTCAGACATAATCACCTTTGCCGTGTCACTGTGGCACACATTACATTGCCGAAATACGATAGTCGCAACAATGGACGCGCGGATCCGGATTGTTGATCCTGACTTTCGTGAGCTCCTCCCGTTCTATGTTGTGAGCTGGTCCCGACTGCAGAATGGCCTCGACCATGAACTCCACGCGTCTGATCCGGTTGAGGTCAGCAGTGTGATTTTGGCTGCTATACTGCCGCGCCCGCGTCGGTACGCGCGAATTGATCTGCCTGCACGGTACTGGAAATACGCTGATGGAAGCTGGGATTGCTGGATTGCCCAGTGTCGAAAAGAGCACTTTTGTTCAATGTACTCACCTGCAGTGAGGGTGCGGAGAGTGAGAATTATCCGTTCTGTACGATCGAACCCAGTGAGGGAATTGTCCGTGTCCCCGATGACAGGCTGAAGACGATCACCAAATACATTCCGCCTCAGAAGGTCATCCCCGTGATCAGCAAACTGATCGACATTGCCAGCATTGAAAAAGGGGCCAGCGAAGGCGAATGACCGGGCAACCAGAGGTTCACAATCGGCCAGCTGCACGAATCCCTGTGCCCTTCGACATCTCGTCGCCTAGCTCCAGCCGCATTGCTGCAGCAAGCTCTGAAAGTCGCGTCACAACGGCTGGATACTGGGCGGCAATGTTCGTTGTCTCCCCGATGTCCGATTCCAAATTGAACAATTCTTTGCCGATCGTTGCCTGTGAGTACTTCGACGGTATCCCTCCGGTTCCTCCAGGTCGGCCGGCCATAGTGCGATACTGATGAGGGAAATGCAGTTTCCACTTGCCGCTGCGAACCGCCTGCAGCTGGTTCCGATAATAGAAGTAATACGCTTCGTGAGGTGATCTGGCTCCTTCTTCGCCGGATATCAGCGGCCAGATGTCCTTTCCGTCGATTCTGTGGTCTGGAAGACCGGCCTCGATCAGTCCGGCTATCGTCGGCAGTATGTCGATCGTCATAGCCGGTTCGCTGCAGCGTGAACCCGCGGGAATTGTTCCGGGCCACCACATCACACAGCTTTCCCGGCACCCGCCATCGAACATTGTTCCCTTCCCTTCTCGCAGTGGTCCTGCACTGCCGCAATGGTCGCCATAACTCAACCACGGCCCGTTATCTGAGGTGAAGATAACCAGTGTGTTTTCCTGCAGCTGGTGCTTCTTCAGCGTGTCCATGATCTGCCCGACTGACCAGTCGACTTCCATCATGACGTCGCCGAACAATCCACGTCTGCTTTTACCTCGAAACCTGTCCGACACATAGAGCGGCACGTGAACCATACTGTGAGGCAGATAGATCAGGAATGGTTCATCGTGGTGGTCTTCAATAAAGCTGACAGCTCGTTCTGTATACCAGGTCGTCAATTGTTCCTGATCCTTCGGCGAGACTTCTGCATTGACGATGTCATTCCCATCGATGAGCGGCAGGTGAGGCCATCGCTCGAGCCTCTGTTCCAACGGCAGATGCAGCACCCCGGGATGCCAGGGCCACATGTCGTTGCTGTAGGGCAGTCCGAAATAGTCATCGAATCCGTGCTGCAACGGGAGGAATTTTTTGTGGTGCCCCAAATGCCATTTGCCATAGCAAGCCGTGGCATAGTTTTTCTGTTGACAAATTTCAGCGATAGTGACTTCATCTTCGTGGATGCCATGTTTTGCTTTTGGATCAAGCGCACCAGTAATGCCCACCCGAACGTTATAGCAGCCTGTCATCAGACCTGCCCGCGACGCCGAACAGACAGCCTGAGTAACGTAGAAATCGGTGAAGATACGACCTTCGCGGGCCATCCGATCCAGGTGTGGAGTTTCATAGCCTTCGGCACCGAATGGTCCGATATCCGCGTACCCCATGTCATCCATGAAAACGATGACAATATTCGGCAGCCGATCAGCCCGGACACTGGCGCTGCACAACATGATGCAGGTCACTGCCAGGACACTGTGTACCACATGCTGCCTCCGCAGAGACCTGCAAACCAGTTTAAGCCAGAGTTCGGAAACAGCTGATCGGCTTCGAGTGATCCCGCTAAACATTGTAAGCACCCGGTTCACAGGACAAGAATCTAAACGGAAATGTGGTATACCGCCAAAGCCACTCCGTAGAATTACACCGAAGGCGACCGAATCCACGGAACAGCCCATCCGCAGCTCATGGCTCGGTCACAAAATGCCGCACATTAAGGATGCAGCACGATTCCGACGTGTCCATTGAACGCCATTATCCCGCCTCACGTGTTCAATTCGAACCGACTTTCTGCGGACCAGCACCGTTCTACCACATATGCAACACTGCTGCAGCTTCTCGCGTAACGATCGTATGCAGTACCACCTGGTCGTCGAACCGGCCGCATTCACCTGGGCATGGAAAATCCGCTGAAATTTTTGACTCCGTTAGCTTAGGCTTCCGAATGATCCAGCACCCAGTGTCTGTAGAGCTGCTGCACACGCTCCGGCAGCCGAAGCCAGACATCACGGCGAATCGAAGGGACAATATTGTCAGTTTTTCCGGATTCGTCACACATATATCGTCGTTCGTCCGATTCGGGGCGCAGGACTTCCAGGTTCAGCCACCAGGGTGCGTACCGCACGGCCAGTGCAACGCGAGGACCATCCGAACAATTGGGAGCGGTTGCGTGCCAGAGACGGCTGTCCATGATTAACACACTGCCCGCCGATCCGCAGGCGTTCATTTCAGCTGGCAAAGGTTCGTATGGACGAGGGCCGTCTCCGGCAGTCGGATTCGTCGGCGAGTGATGGCTTCCAGGAAGAATCAGCGTTCCGCCGTTTTCACCGTTAAAAGGGGACAGCATCCACAACGTGGTGATGTGCATCACAGCGTCGGGATATGGAACGGGAATATGACCCGCGTTTTTTTGATTAAACGGCCAGTCCGCATGCCATTCTCCGCGCTGGTTTCCCGGTTCATTGATGATCGCGGACGTAAACGACACGCGTAGATGCGTACCAAGAAGATTCTCGATTAATGCCAGCAACAGATCGTGGGCAAGATATTCAGCGAAGCTTTGATCATGGTTTATGATGCTGGGAATAAAACCGACATGTGCGGGTGCATTACGGAAGTTCTCACGCTCACGCTGGACTGCGCAGGAAATACTCTCACGAATGGCTTCACACTTATACACCGGAACGACATCGGGCAAAATGCAGAAACCGCTGATCTGTAACTGCCGCAGGCGCTTTTCGAGTGTGCAATCCACCGAATTCATCACCCTTCTGACTGAGACAAAAGCCTCTGTTGTGTTGATTCGTCCAGGCTCATCTGTTCCGCCTCAAATGCCTGATCGACTTGACCGGTATTGCGGGCACCGATCAGTACACTTGAGATATACGGCTGGTTCAACGTCCATGCCAATGCCATCTGGACCATAGACCGCTCCAACTGTTCCGCGGCCCGTTTGAGTCGATCCAGTGTGGCGTAACCACGGTCCGTAAAGTAAAGAGGCTGGTGTCCGGGAATTACGTCAAATCGACTGCCTTTCGGTACCTGCTGCCCGCGCACGTATTTTCCGGTCAGAAATCCTGCGGCCAGCGGACTGTAACTGATCACGCCAATTTTCTGGTCTGCACACAACGGCAGCAGATCCGATTCAATTCCTCGTTCAACCAAATTGTACGGTGGCTGGACAGAACGCATCCGCTGGAGCCCCGACGCCTGGGAAAGCAGGAGGGATTTCGCCAGGTACCAGGCCGCCCAGTTGCTGCAGCCGATGTATCGCACCTTGCCGGACCCAACAAGTGAGTCAAGTGCCTGCATCGTTTCATCCAGCGGCGTCACATTGTCCTGAATATGCAGCTGAAACAGATCGATCACGTCGGTTTGCAAACGACGCAGACTTTCTTCAGCCGACTTGGTAATACGAGTTTTGGTCAAAACGCCTGACACTTTCGTTGCCACAACGATGCGGTCACGAATGCCGCGATCACGAATCCACTCTCCCAGCACCGTTTCGGACTCACCCTGAGCGTATGACTCCGCGGTATCGAACAGCGTCATCCCTCGCTCCAGTGCGCGGTCGAGAACCTGAAACGATGTTTCACGGTCGATTTCCCGACCGAATGTAACGCAACCCATACCAATTGAACTCACATACAGATCGGTGTCACCCAGTTGGCGATATTCCATCTTTGAATTCCTGTTCTATTTTGGCTGGACAATGTTCCGGACTCGTGACCAACACATTCCCCGGTCGGTTTGTTATCTGCGGTGTCCAGTCCAGCACCGGCACAGCAAACTCCATACACATCCGGTCATAGTTCCTGCGGTCAAAGACACGGGGAAGATCCACTGAAAACTGATTGTCGGTAATCCCGTCAGCCGATCCCAGTAGGCAACCTGAAACGCGGCCACAAACCCGACGACAGCTCCGGCGATGGCTCCCCCTTGTGTTGCAAACGGGATGAACAGGCTGAAGAGAAACAGAAGGAACATGGGTGTCACGAGCAATCCAAAGGTCCGTTTGGCCTGCTCCAGAAAATTTCCTGGCACCTCATCAATCACAAATGAGCTCAGCAAGACCACCACTATATCCAATCGTCAACGCGAGCCAGCGAGCATACCGAACGCGCGATTTCTCGTCCAAACGCCTGGAGCGAAACCGGTCCACAAGATCGCTCGTAACAACTGCCGTGATTGAGTTGATGCCTGAATCGATGCTTGACATGGCCGCCGCGAACAAACCGCACATTACCAATCCGGTGAGACCCACCGGAAGGTGGTGCGAGATAAAGTAGGGAAACAGCGTATCACCATGACTGGCAATCGTATTCCCCGGAGGCAACCGAGACGGATCAGTCTGATAATACGCCAAAAGAGCGAATCCAAGCAGGACGAGCAACACGGCCACTGCTCCACCCGCAAGCGAATTCACCAGAAAAGACCGACGGGCAGCTTCGGCATCCCGTGTGGCCATGAATCTTTGTATCGCCGTCTGATCGCCACCCGCGGTACACACCCACCACAGCACGCCATAGAGAATGGAACCAAAGACCGTCACGCGTGTGGTCGGATCAAAGGAAAATAATGGTTGCTCGTCCCACGACTCGTTCCAGTGCGTCGGCAGCCAGCCCAGTCCACCCATATCATAAGTCACCCTGCCGATGACCAGTAACGCTCCCGTAAACAGCAGGAGGGACTGAATTGAGTCGGTTATCACTACGGCTCGCAAACCACCCATCGAAGCATAACAGATCGCAATACTTCCAGTTGCCAGCGTTACAACCGGCAGCCAGGAATCGCTCAGGCCGAGCATCACCAGTATGGCTTTGGATGCAAAGTAAATTCAGTGTCGACATCCACATCAGCCGCAGCAGGACAAACATCAGTGCACCGGTCGTCCGCGCACCCAACCCCAGCTGTGATTCAAGCAGAGCGTAAGCACTGGTCACACGATACCGCATATACACCGGGACGATCAGATAGCCGACGATGTAGTAATTGATGGGAATGACCAGCAGTCCCATCAACGAGACGATGGGACCGTGGTTGAGCACTTCTCCCGGAAGCGTCAGATAGGTAATCGTGCTGAACAGGGTGGCGAACATCGAAACACCGATGAGCACCGGATTCATACTTCCATCACCGGTGAAGTATTCGTGCGTGCTTTGCTGCTGACGTCCGTAATACCATCCCAGAGCAATCATTGTAGCGGCGTATAACGCAAGGACGATGAAGTCGATCCAGTGCAGGCCATGACTCATGATTCGAAATCAACCTGGTCTTTTCGCGAATCCGAATGTTCAAATGCAGCGAATTTCTCTGTCGAATTAAACTCGACGTGTCGGTACGAAGGTGACGCATCGATTCTGCACTGAATATTCCGCCTTGCCATGTGACTGCTGGCACTCGAAGTTTTAATGCGCAATGTCGACACGACCTGGCATCATGCTATTGGACACATGCCGGGTTTGTCACATCGCCATACGGGAGGTGCATGCGACCGCAGTTCGATGGTGACCTATACAACTCCACCCCGGTTATCACTGCAAGGTCGGTGCCTGCCCCAGCTGCTTGCGCCCCAGTTGCTCAACATCCGGTCCAGACGGCCGTCCGGCTCTACGGCCAACTATGGCCTTCCGGAGGGTCCCACTCAGCATTCAAAAAGTGGTTCACATCCCGGGTCAACTGATACGCAGAAAAAACACTGATGACGAGTGTTTTTCAGGAAGAAGAACGTAGTCTCGGATGCTCCCACAAGGACTCGAACCTTGAACCTACTGATTAAGAGTCAGTTGCTCTACCAATTGAGCTATAGGAGCAGAACCCAAAGTCTAGCGGTGTGCCCCGGAAATCCAAGTCATCGCGCAAATGAGCAGATACAAACTCTATGACAAACGTGACATAAGCGTTACGTTTACTAAGTTCCGCAATTCCGCGAAAATTTGCCGGCTCTAAGCATGGTCACATCAAAGGCCAGCCGACACGAAGCCGATGAACCATTCGGAAGCTGAAACCTTGACTCTGCGCAATTCGCCAGCAGCACCTCTTTCTGCAAGGACTCACTCTAACTTCCATTATCTATACAAGCATGGCATTGGTCATGGCGAAAATCGGCACCGAAATGAATCGAGGTCGATCATCCAATTTAACTTGCCTGGTGTTTTCCACGCAGTAGTTTTTTCGGCGACAGATACAGCTCCCGAGGCCGGGTATTAACGGGTTAATTCAGTGATCCTGGGTGCCACCCAGGGGACCGGAGTCCGCGCAGAATGTGGCTGTATTCCTGATGGTTGCATTGTCTTCGTCAGCACGTATCTATGTCGCCGGGCATCGTGGCATGGTCGGCTCCGCCATGGTCAGGTTCCTAGAAGCCAGGGGGTTCCAGAACCTGTTACTGGCAACCAGATCAGAGGTTGATCTTTGTCGACAGACGGAGACAGATCAGTTTTTCGCTGATGCTAAACCCGAGATTGTTATTTTTTCTGCAGCTCGGGTGGGCGGAATTCATGCCAATAATTCAATGCCAGCGGAGTTCATTTATCAGAATCTGGCCATGGCCACCAATTCCATTCATGCCGCCTGGCAACACGGAACTCAAAGGTTTTTGTTCCTTGGCAGTACCTGCATTTACCCTCGCAGCGCCCCTCAGCCAATACCGGAGGATTCTCTGCTGACGTCCAGTCTTGAAGCGACGAATGAAGCCTACGCCATCGCCAAGATTGCAGCCCTCAAGATGTGCCAGTTCTACCGCCGGCAGTACGGCGTCCTGTTTCATTCTGCGATGCCCACAAATCTCTATGGCCCCGGTGACAACTATCATCCGGACAACAGCCACGTGCTGCCCGCATTGATTCGCCGTTTTCATGAAGCGAAGATTTCCGGTAAAAAAAGCGTGAGCATTTGGGGCACGGGCTCGCCACTCCGTGAATTCCTCCACGTCGATGATCTGGCGGCTGGCATTTCCCATGTTCTGTCGCTCTCGAATCCACCAGATATTGTCAATATCGGGAGCGGAGAAGAGATTTCCATCCGGACCCTCGCCAGCTCCGTTGCTAAGGTCGTCGGCTATGATGGAGAAATCAGGACCGATCCAGACCACCCCGACGGAACACCAAGGAAACTCTCGGATACCAGTCGGATTCGCGCCACGGGCTGGGGACCAAAGATCAGCCTTTCCGACGGCCTGAAAAGCACGTACGCTGCCTTTCTCGATGAATCACGACGGCAAGTCCTTCGCGCCACTTAACCTACCTGGTCGCAACCGACAACTCATGAAACAAGCGTTCATTACCGGGATCACGGGGCAGGATGGTTCTTATCTGGCCGAGTTGCTGCTCGAAAAGGACTACGAGGTTCATGGTCTTGTCCGCCGCTCAAGCACTTTTGGAACGGAGCGGATCGATCATTTGTATCGAGATCCTCATTCCGAAAAAGTGAGACTGTTCCTGCACTATGGAGACCTCACAGATGGTCAGGGGCTGACAAATCTTGTCCTCGATCTCCAACCCGACGAGATTTACAACCTGGGCGCTCAAAGTCACGTGCGCGTTTCATTTGATCAGCCTGCCTACACACTGCAAACGACAGGTGCAGGAGCTCTCAACGTTTTGGAAGCCGCGCGACAGCTGAACAAGCGAAAGCCGGTCAAAGTCTATCAGGCGTCTTCCAGCGAAATGTTCGGCGATGTCTTTGAGACACCTCAGACTGAAGCGACTCCGTTTCGTCCGCAAAGCCCTTATGCCTGTGCCAAGGTGTACGCATTCCATCAGACGGTCAACTACCGTCAGGCTTACGATTTATTCGCCGTCAATGGAATCCTGTTCAACCATGAGAGTCCACGGCGCGGTGAAACATTTGTGACACGCAAGATTACGCGGGCCGCAACCCGCATCAAGCTGGGGCTGCAGCACAAGCTGTATCTTGGCAATCTGGAGGCAAAACGAGACTGGGGATATGCGAAGGACTACGTATATGGCATGTGGCTGATGTTACAGCACGATGAGCCGGACGATTTTGTTCTCGCGACTGGTGAAACACAGACGGTTAGACGCTTTGCAGCGCTTGTGTTTGAACACCTGGATCTGGCCCTGGATGACTTTATTGAGATCGACCCACACTATTTCCGGCCAGCTGAAGTGGAATTGCTGCAGGGGGATGCATCAAAGGCGAATCAGAAACTTGGCTGGACGGTCACGACCTCATTAGGAGAACTGGCGCAACTGATGGTCGACCATGACCTGGAACTGGCGCGGCAAGAAGCAGTGGTTCTTGGAAGCAGTAACCCTTAATGGCCAAACCTCGAATACTTTGACGAGTGGCGTGTGGATTCTCAAAGTTCAATTCGTGAAAGTCTACAGTTGGTGGTCGTCAGTTTTTACTCAGAAATCTTGGAGTTCGTCTGCAAAAATCCGAAGTCGAAAATCAGACATCCGATGTCCGACTCGGCAAACGTGCCGAAGTACGCGGCACCTGTTTCTCCGCTTTCAAAGTCCCAGCGAAAGCAACGGGACACGGTGAACCTTTATCGTCTGACCCGAACTGTCCACTCTGACCGGGACCAGTCAGTCACTCCGGCCGTGGGGGGACGGGCCCAAGATACCATGATGGGGGTATCCTTCACTTAGTCGACTGCGCGTTCAACGAAATTCCCCTTCCAATCAAACTGTCAACGGCCAGTCAATCTTGTCCTTAACCGCACTCGTTACCGGAATAACAGGCCAAGATGGCTCCTACCTGACGGAGCTCCTGCTGGACAAAGGCTACGAAGTTCACGGTCTTGTCCGTCGTTCCAGCACGCTGGAACGATCCCGACTCAGTCACCTTTACGCTGACGATCAAATTTACAACCGTCGATTGTTTCTGCATTATGCCGACCTTTCGGACCCAACGACAATTCGGCGGGTCGTGACGAAGGTCCAGCCCAGAGAGTTTTACCATCTGGCCGGCCAGTCTCATGTCGGTCTCAGCTTCGACATTCCGGAAAGCACATGTGATACGACGGCCATCGGCACTTTGCGGATCATGGAGATCCTGCGAGATCAGCCATCGCCACCCAGGTTCCTCAATGCCAGCAGTCGAGAAATATTTGGGTCAGCAAGCGTGAGTCCGCAGGATGAAACGACTCCCATCAATCCCAATTCTCCGTACGGCTGTGCGAAAGCATTCGCTACGCAGATGACCAGGATTTACCGTGAATCCCATGGTCTCTTTTTCTGCAATGCCATTTGCTACAACCACGAATCGCCACGCCGCGGCGAGAATTTCGTGACGCGTAAAGTCAGTATGGCAGCCGCGAGGATCAAGGCCGGTCTTCAACACTCCGTATGTTTGGGTGATATCGACGTAGCACGTGACTGGGGCTATGCCAAAGACTTCGTCGCTGGCATGTGGCTGATGCTGCAGCAGGACAATCCGGCTGACTATGTGCTGGCAACCGGAAAGTTACATACGCTGCGGGAACTGCTCACCGTAGCATTTGACCGCGTGGAACTGGATTGGAAGGATCACGTGAAGACAGATTCACGATTTGAACGACCAGCCGATGTTGAGGGTCCCGTAGGAAACAGCGCGAAAGCGCGGCGAGAAATCGGCTGGGAACCGACGGAGACGTTTGAGTCTCTGATTGAGATGATGGTTGACTCTGACAGTGCCAGTCTGGATCACCCGTCGGCGGGCAGCGAAACCGGTGTTGTCGGTGATGCTTAATCCAGTCTTAGGAAACATCAGAACTCGTTTAACAGCTTGAACGAACAAGGCAGCGCATTCTGTGTCGTCAAACGAGTACAGGCTATGAAGTGGTTCACGGGGTGCAATCAGAGTAGTCTCGAAGACCCTCAGTTCCGTGACTTGCTGCGCGTTGCCGTTTTGTCCGCCAAACACAATACCTCATTGGACAGATATCTGATTTATGATGGAGAACAATGCGACGAAATTGACTGGCTGGAGTCGCACGGAGTCAGGGTTCTTCGCACCACACTGTCATTCTACGAACCTCTGAGAGAATTCGTGCTGGCAAACTTTAGCCACGAGCTTTTGAGAATTCGTTCCGGGGCGTTTCTGCGAACGGAAATTCCCGTTGCGATGGAAAAGTCCGGACTGTGCGATCCGTTTGTTCTTTATACCGACGCCGACGTTGTATTTGCCGCGGATCCTCGGCTGGACAAATACAGACCGCAATATTTCGCGGCATGTGGCGCAAAAGGTGGAGGTCTCACACGGTTCAATATTGGAGGCGAGTACCACTTTAATTCCGGCGTGATGCTGATGAATACAATTGCATTAAGATCGGAGTACGACCGATTCGTGGAATTTGTGATCAATAATGGCTTCGGAGCCAAACGACCTCCTCATCATGCCCTCATGCAGAAGAATTTGTTTTTGTCTGATCAGGCCGCACTCAACCTGTACTACAAGAACCGAATCAAACGTCTGGATGACGTGTTCAACTGGAACCCTGCTCGCGGCCGCAACCCGCACGCGCGCATAATCCATTTCAACGGCTTAAAATGGACGCAGTGGGACAGCTTTCTTCAAAGGAAGCTGCGGCCGGATCGCCAGGCTAAATTTGAAAAGCAAATCAGACGGAATCGGAGTGATTACGAGCAGTACGTAACGTGGTCGGCTGCTTTCCTGACCAATAACCCGTCAACTCGTCCGGGAATGCAAGTCTCGGAGAATGCCTGATTCCGACACGGCTTCAACGTGGATTCTGGAAATTATCGCTACCAAAGTGAACGGGATGGCGGAGAAATCGTTCCAACTTGAGTTGGGGCCGCGTTTGATCAATCTATCAACGAATCTGTGCAGAAGGCAGGACGAAATTCGCTCGCTGTTTGCCTCATCGCCAGTGCTTCGCAGGCTCTACAGTAAGGATGCGACCCAGGTAATACACATTGGTTGTCTATATCCGAACAGAGCTCTCACCACCGTGGACATGAAATGGCAGTGAGAGAACAGATTCGGTGTGCGACGTCTGTTTTGAACCAGTATGAGAAACGACGGTGCGCCGTAATCGTGAGTTTGAACCTTCTTGGAGCGGTTATCGAAATCGCACTCATAGGGACAATTCCATTCTGTGTTGCAGTTCTGGCAGATCGCTCGGTGTTAGACCGCCTGCCACTGGTGACGCCGGACATTAGTTTCGAGAGCATTCCGGACGCGACGCTGCTTGGATGGATGACAGTCACGATCGTCGTACTGGCAGCGTGCAAGCTACTGTTCTTTTTTGGCGTGCAGATCTACATTTTTCGAACCGTTCATCGATTGCGAATTCGCATGTCGCGGAATTTGTTTGACGCATACTTGCACGCACCGTGGACTTTTCACCTGCAGAATAACTCTTCCGAGCTTCTTCGGAACTGCACGTCTGAGATTAGTGAATACATTCACGGTGTCTTCCTTTCCGGGCTTTCCATACTGCACGGGGTCATCATGCTCGCGGCAGTCCTGGTGTTTATCATTGCAACGTTGCCCGCATTGGCGATCCTGGCGCTGGTTGTAACCCTTGGCAGTATTGCTCTGCTGATGCTGTGGCTAAGAAAGCGACTTGATTCAGCCGGCAGGTCGTCTCGGCTGGAACGAAAGCATATGTTGGCCCACGTTCAGGAAGGGCTTGCCAATCTGGTTCATGCCAGATTGACAAGCAGTGAGAAGTGGTTCCTGGCAAGATATGTTCAAAGTGCAACCACGTTTTCCTTGTCTCAGGTCAAGATCGCTTTGGTATCTCGTGTGCTGCCGTTCACCGTTGAGTTCGTCAGCGTCATGGGGTTAATGCTCGTCGTCACGCTCCTCGTCAAAGAAATGGGCAGCGCAGCAGCAGCGGCACCGCAGATCGCCATAATTTCCGTCGGGCTGCTGAGGATGAGGCAGGCCACCAGCAATGTTGCCTCAAATGCCTCTCGTTTCCAGTTCAGCCTGCCTACGGCTGACAGCATTCGAGAACACACCGTCGAAATTGCGCGCGAACCACTTTCCGAGTCGGACAACCCATTCCAGTTCAACACCCAAATGCAACTGGAAGGGATCAATTTCTCATATGAACCGATTGGCGAAAAGGTTCTTAGCGATGTGAGCGTCACGGTTGCACGTGGCCAATCGATTGCGTTCATTGGTGAAACGGGTTGCGGGAAATCTACTTTGTTGCAGGTTTGCCTAGGGCTTCTTAAACCTCAGACCGGACGGTTAACGGTCGATGGGAAGAATGTGTTTGCCGATCTTCGCGGTTGGCAAAATATGATCGGCTACGTTCCTCAGCAGGTTCATCTCCTTGACACCAGCATTATCGAGAACATCGTACTTGGGGACAGTAATGTTGACCGCGCACGCCTTGATCAGGCGATTCGCATCGCACAGTTAGAGAGTGTGATTGCTTCACAGCCACACGGGCTGGAAACAGTGGTTGGCGAGAATGGCACAAGGCTTTCCGGAGGACAAAGGCAACGAATCGCACTAGCTCGCGCACTGTACCGCCAACCAGAGGTAATTATCCTGGACGAAGCAACCAGTGCACTTGATCATCAGACTGAGGCAGCAATTACCGGAGCATTGAGTAATGTCCCCTGGACCTCCACAAAAATCATTGTCGCACACCGGCTGAGCACAGTTCAGGACTGTGACCTCATCGTCATGCTAAAGGATGGCCGTGTGCTGGACCAGGGTGCGTTTGACGAGTTGAGAAGTCGCCATAGTAGTCTCCAGACGCGTACTGCCGGGTGAAGCGGTTTCCCTCCAACGATTCAGCAAAAGCCGAATTGCAGGTGAAGACCGTTGGGATTGCGGCTTCCGCGTGAATGTGATTCACAAATACTTGGGCTAATTTCCCGAAGATGAATTTAGAGCAACTGAAGAAATATCTGGGCGCGACCCGTAGACTCTGGCACCAGCATCCCCTGTACCTCACGCGCAGCGATGCTGTATTTAACGTTCGTGGCCTCGGCGAGGAATTGTTCGAACTTTTCGTCCTCAAAAATCTGGAGTGTGGCTCCCCATACCTGCTTCAGGTGGGCGCCAATAAGGGAAATGCCAAACATGACCTGATCGATCTGATCAAACGTTATGAATTGCCGGGCCTGCTGCTGGAACCGCAACCCGATGTCTTTGAAGTCCTTCGTCGAAACTACTCAGATATGTCGTCGATCAAAGTGGCGAACATTCCTCTTTCAGCCCAAAACGAAAAACGGCAAATTTATCGAAGCTCTAAATCTGCCAGCGTGTACCACCGGGATTCGGCAAGGTTTGGTGATGGGATCGCCTCTTTCAGCGAAGACCATCTCTGGAAGTATTTTCAGAAACGGGCCACCGAAGAAGGAAAGCTTCAGCCGCGTCGCGAAGTACGGGAAGCGATTCCTGTACAGTGTCGGACAGTCAACGAAATCGTATCCCCGTACAGGGTCAGAGCCATAGACATCCTCATGGTGGATACAGAAGGCTTTGATTTCGAAATCCTACAAGATGGTGAATATCGACACGTATTAAGCCTCAATTGATCAAATTTGAGCACAGGCACCTTGGCTTGGATCAGATCCATGCATGGAACTATCTGCTTGATCGCGGATACGAATTATTTGTCCTTCAACAATCCGGTAATACATTTGCCAGGCTGACACAGGATTGACTGCGATTTCCCTGTCAGATTCTCTCGTTCATTGAAATTTGTGAGATTTGGTGCAACGTCTTAAAAGAATTCTCCGGCGAATCCATCACCAAATGGAGACGCGATTCGCTGCCATCGCGTCGTCGTCGCCTTTCCTGAGTTCCCTCTATTATATGGTCGTTAACACGGCATTCCGCCGTGAGCAACAGGTGATCCTAGCGGGCCGAAAGCAATTTGAGTCAGATAAGAACTGCCCAGCCGATTCGTCCAGCCTGTTGCGCCGGAATATTCATCGGCTGGAAAAAGGACTCATTAGCCGTCCTCGACGTGATGTGTTTGCGCTCCAGTATATCCGGGAGACCGTGAGTGTTTATGAAAAGATCACCAAGCGACACAAGTCGCACGGAATTCCGGAAATAGCCTGGGCGAATGACGTGTTGAATCAGTACTTTCGAGTTGCTGAATCTCACCCACTAATCGACGAATTAAGGGCAAAGTTCATGGCTTTGCCGAATATTGCGCTGGGCAGTCCGCCGGATCGCGCCGACTGCCGCGCGCCATACGTCAGGCAACTCGGCGACCCTGCGGTACGTTATGAACAGATGCTGCAGCTGTCGCGTCAGCGACGCTCGATCCGATGGTTTCGTCAGAAGACTGTGCCACGTGAACTGCTGCTAAAAGCCCTGGCTGTTGCTACACACTCACCCAGCGCCTGCAATCGACAGCCGTTTCAATTTAGGATTTTCGATGAACCGGAAATAGTCCGGCAGGTAGCTCAGCTTCCAGCAGGAACCGTGGGGTATGAACATAACTTTCCATGTGTCGTTGTCGTTGTCGGTCGGCAGCGCTATTACTTTGATGAACGCGATCGACATCTGATCTATATTGATGGTTCGCTTGCCGCAATGTCATTCGTGTTAGCGCTGGAAACTCTTGGCTTAAGCAGTTGCTGCATTAACTGGCCGGACATTGAGGAAAGGGAACGCAAAGCTGCGATCCTGCTGAAGCTGGAGCCCGACGAACGTCCCGTTATGTTTATCGCTGTCGGGTATCCGGATCCGGACGGACTTGTTGCCTATTCAGAAAAGCGTTCTCCGGAAGAATTGAGCAGATTCAACTTTGAATAGGTGCTGCGCTCAGCACATTGCGTCCTGGGATCATGCCCGTCAGTAGCGAAAGACAGCGGCACCAGCGAGGTAATTATTCTTCGACAATTGAGGTTAATAGACGATGGCAAGTTCTGACATTCAATTGATTCCGTACATCCTGAGCAATATTGCTCAGGTTGGAATCAAGTCTGTGCTGGATATTGGTATCGGATTCGGCAAGTACGGCTATCTGATCCGGGACTACCAGGATTTAATGAAGGCAGAAAGTCCTGAGGAATTCAAACGTGAAAACTGGCGGTTGAAGATTGACGGCATCGAAGCGTTCGGGGAATTTATCACCGACAGGCAGCATGTCAGCTACGACAACATTCATATCGGTGATGCCAGAGAAATACTCCCTACTCTTGGAAACTACGACTGCATTATCCTGGTGGCCACGCTGATCCATATGAGCCGCGAAGACGGGATGAAACTCATTCGGACCATGTACGAACATTGCAACAAATTTGTTCTCTTCACAGCACCGCCACAGGTACTTCCTCAGGATGACGTATTCGGGAACCCGTACGAGGTTCATCACGACGTTGTCTGGAAGCCTGAAGATCTCGAAGAATTTCCGGAACTCGTCCATGGCAACACGTTCAAGGCTAAGACACAAATGTTCATTCTCCCAAAACCGGGGGTAAAAATGCGATTCGTTGATCTGTTTGCCCCTACACCTTTTGTGACACGAATGCGACCTTACGTGAAGGCGGTGGTGGGAGAACGAGTTGCCCGGGCAATTGGAGCGGTCATCCATCACCGTGAACGGTCTTAAAGCTGTACCCAATCCGTGATCCATCCTTGAATCATGATCATTCAGGTCACAGGAACAGGAACAAGCAACAAGGGTGCCGAGCTGCTCCTTGTGGCTGTTCAGCAGCAGCTGAAAACGGCATTCCCGAATGTGCAACTGGCAGTGAGCGCAAGTTTCGGTGACTTTACGGAGCGCGCTCGCTACGGACTGCGATTGGTGCTGCCGGAAACCCCCAAACGACGCTGGTGGCTGGCCGGGCGTTTGATGCCAAGTGTCTTTCGTGAGCACCTCGGACTGGTTATGGAATCAGATGTCGATGCTGTGCTGGATGCATCCGGATTTGCATTCGGTGATCAACTGGGCGCAAAGCGAGTGACGGAGTTTGCGCATAACGTGCAGCGATGGAAACGGCAAGGTAAACCAGTCATCCTTTTACCGCAGGCGCTGGGGCCGTTTGAGAATCCCGAAGTTCGTGATGCATTCGGTGAAGTGATGCAGTCCGCCGACATGGTTTTTGCACGTGACGATATTTCGTTTCAACACGCGTCGCGATTGATATCCAGCGGAGAGAAGCTCAGGCAGTCGCCGGATTTTACCAATCTTGTGCAGAGGCCAGCCAATGATGATCTGGACGAGCGTAAGTTTGATAGCCTGCTGGTCCCAAACTTCCAGATGATTGCCAAGGGGACCGCTGGCAGAGCTGACCAGTATGTTCCGTTTCTCGCGCGGTGTTATCAACAGCTGGAAGCTCAGGGACTGTCTGTTGCAGTTCTGTTGCACGACGATCGGAAAGATGCTCGGTTGATCGACCCTCTCAGAAGAGAACTGAAGCACGACTTTGTCGTTACCAGCGAAAGAGATCCACTGCGTCTGAAGGCCATTCTCGGAACGGCCCGCCTTGTTGTCGGGTCACGATTCCACGCACTGGTCGGTGCTTTGTCGCAGGGTGTTCCATCCGTGGCGGCGGGCTGGAGCCACAAATATGAGACGCTGCTGGCGGAATATGACAGTCGTGATGCGACCCTGCCAGTTGATGCAGACGGTCGTGAGATTGGAGATCTCTTCGGCTCTATTATGGGCGACTGGGAAGCTCGGCAGGCTGCTGTTGCTGCTGCAGCCGAGCGGTTGCGGGAGAGTGCACGGCAAATGTGGAAGGTCGTGATACTGAGCTTGCAATCCTCAGTCGGCGCTGCCTAGTTCAGTGAGAATTGCCCTTATCCAGTACAGTTCGAATTTCGGTGGTTCCACGATCAGCGGACAAATGATCGTGAAGGCAATTTTACATCAGAGGTGGACTCTGGACGTCGTATTTGGCTTCCCCGGACCTTTTGTTGAACGAATGGCGTCGTCGGATTGTGCAACACATGTTATTCCGCACCGCAATTGGCTGCGCACGCCCGGATTGATGAGATTTGCGCAAAACCTGTTGCGGGAAAACTCGGCTGCCCGCAACATCGAAGTCTTTCTCCGGGAGTCACGACCACAACTGGTCTATGTAAACTCGCTGGTAAGCTTTGCGGCCGTTCGTGCAGCCAATCGACTGGGAATACCAGTCATCTGGCATATCCGAGAATTGTTCTCTGACGAGGAAGGCGAGTTGTACTGGCCGACAAAGTGGAGCAAATCCTTGATTCGACGTACCGTCCGCAAAATGGCAACCACCATTGTCGTAAATTCTTCCACTGTGTGTCGAAATGTCCTGGGCAGTCAGGCTGGGATCGTCACGGTCATCCCCAATGCCGTACCAGACAACTTTTTCAACTTACAGGAATCAAAGAACGAAGCGCGGCAGTCTCTGGGACTGCCACTGGACGGGCACATTGTAGGATTCCCGGGCACGCTGCGACCGGTGAAGGGACACCAAACATTTCTGGATGCGACTTCTGTAATCAATGCGGAGCAGCACGATTGCCATTTTGTTGTTACTGGCGCCGTGCAATCGGAATTTGCTCGTGGCGTGGTGGCAAGTGCAGAATCATCACCAGTCTCAGAGAAGATACACTTCATCGGAGCTGTGGATGATATGAGCCGTTTCTATCGCGCGTGTGATGTCTGCTGCATTGCCTCACAATCAGAGTCATTTGGACGCACGGCGGTCGAAGCCTTTGCCAGTCAAACACCGCTGGTGTCGACAACAGTCGGTGGGCTCGCGGATATTATAAAGGATGAGAAAAACGCCTTAGCGATACAGCCGGGTGACTCCGCAGCTCTCGCACATCAGGTCATACAAATTTTGAACGACAAACGTCTTGCCGTCAATCTGACAGAATCGGCGTATGCCGAAGCCCGCCAAAAGTATACCGAGCAACAGTGTTCCGACGCCGTGATCAAATTAATTAGATCAACCGCAGGATTCACCCGGACACTTGTTGCCGGGTAGATGATCACCGTGCAGAACTGGAATGATCGAACATTGAGCCCTGAATCAACGATCGTTAGGTCGGCTTTGTGACCAGGAATCGACCGGACTTCTTCATTGTTGGAGCACCCAAGGCCGGTACGACGTCGCTGTACGGGTACCTGTCGCAGCATCCACATGTATTTGCGCCGGAGATCAAAGAACCCCATTTCTTCTCATGTCCGGAAGTTCTTGATACATACTACAAAATCAGCTTCGTTGAAGACGAGCAACAATACCGGCAGCTCTACGCAACCGTCTCGGACGATCAGCTCGCCGGCGATTTTAGCCCCTCGTATCTGTTTTCGGAGTACGCCGCTGAACGAATTCACCAGACGCACCCTGACGCAAAAATTATCATGATTTTACGAAACCCGGTTGAGCGGGCGATATCGCACTATCTGATGGACGTGCGTTTTGGTCTGCAGCAACTGTCATTTGCGGAGTGCCTTGTCCTCGATAAAAAAACACGACTGTTCCATCGCGAATACGTTGAGGTGGGGCAATATGTCAGGCAGGTACGGCGATTCACAGAGCGCTTCGCGGCAGAGAATGTGCTTATCCTACTGCACGAAGATCTCATTCGGTCCACGGTGGGTACAGTCGGTACCATCCTGAAGTTCCTCGGGTTGTCTGCGCTGTGCTGTGATTACGTGTCGCGCCGCAATGTTCACAAGATGGTTCGTTTCTCGTCAATGCGAAAGATAATCAGAGCAAAGGGAGTTCGATCTTTCGGAAAGCTGCTGCCGCGCAGCGTAAAGTCAAAAGTTGTCGATTGGATGTCAACGAGTGAAAAACCGGAATTCCAATCGGAGACAATCAAGCTTGCGGACATTTTTCGCAAAGAGAACGGGCAGCTGTCTCAACTGATTGATCGAAACCTGGACCACTGGGATAAAATCGGCGATGACTGATCACATCCCGGAAAAAATCACAGTAATTGTTGTTGGCTACAACAGTAAAAAATGGCTGCAGCGATGTCTGTCGACTTTACGAACGGCGAGTGCGTCTGCTCTTCAGCTTTGCTTTGTGGATAACCACAACAATCCGCCTTTTGACTCGACAAACCGATCTGATTTCGATGTCGAGATACTGAAGACACCGGAGCCGACTGGATTCGCTGCTGCGAATAACTTCGGAATACAATACACACGGTTTGAGTCTGACTTCACAGTCTTTCTGAATCAGGACACGGTGAGCACAAAGCACTGGATTGATACCTGTGTTGAGTGTTTTAACCGCGACCCGAAACTTGGTGTACTTTCACCTGGTTTGCGCACCTACGACCTTTCAGAATGGGAACCCAATCTGGTCACGTGTGTTTGCGATAACAGTATGGAAGTTGACATTCTGCAGACAACGTCCAGTGATCCAGTAAAGCTGCGTCAGGTGACGGCAGCCGCCATGGTTATTAAAACTGAGGTACTGGATGAGGTTGGTCCATTCGACCCGATTTTCGGCAGCTACTACGAAGACTACGACTTATGCCGCCGCGTGCGAAACGCTGGATACACCGTCGGAGTCTGTCCCGCAGCTCGCGTCGGCCATTTTACTGGATCAGTGACATCCACACCCGAGGCAGAACACCGGCGCAGCAGGACTGTCGTACGGAATCGATTGATTCATAAAGTTAGAGAAAATACTCACGGACGACTGGGCGTTCTCGCGAAGCAGCTGTGCTTCGCTTTGCCAATCAACCTGATTCGAGGACTGATACGAACAGAATCATCCCAACCGATTTCAGTAACGCTCGGAGCCCACTGGGATTTGATTAAAATCGCAGACCGTTTGCTCTCAAAACAACGTGATGAATCATGCTGGCTGCAGTTCCTCCGGAGTTTTAGAACTGCGGCAACTGAACGGATTTCGCCCTGAAGATTCTGCATATCAACGACCATCTTGCACTGAAGGGCGGAGTCGAGACCTATTTGCTTTCGTTAATTCCGTACCTTGAACAGGACGGTTTCAAACAGGGCGTGGCTTATGCCCACGGAGACGCAGAGCTTGTCAAGCATTCGTTCGAGATTCCAGAGTTGTCAAGCCCTGGCTGGGGAGTGCGGGACGCAGTAACGAACAAATTGACGGCAGCCATGGATTCGTTCCAGCCTGATGTCGTTCATCTGCACAACATTCACAATCCGGACGCCATCGAATTCCTGCTGGATCAAAAACCAGTGGTCATGACGTCGCACGATTTTCGTTATCTGTGTCCGGCGTCGAATTTTTATTACCGCAAAACTGAGACTGTTTGCAAACGCACGTGCGGACCGGGTTGTTTTGCCGTGACCCTGGCCAATAAGTGCATGACACCACGGCTGCGTTTCGGCTGGAAATACTATCAGCGGGTCATTCGTGTCCGCCGTCGCTTTGGCGATTTTCGTCAGCTGATTGCTCCAGGGCAGGATGCAGCCAATCGTTTTATCCGCGATGGGTTTCCCGCTGACAGAGTTTCGGTGCTGCCGTATTTCTGTCGGATCAAACCTCTGGAGAGTCCACGACCGGTTCCGAATCAATCGCTGATCCTTTACCTGGGTCGGTTGAGTGGCAACAAAGGCTGGCACTATTTCGTTCAGGCTTTGGGACTGCTTCCAAACAACGTCAAGGGGCTGATCATTGGCACCGTTGATGACTCGATAGAAGGCGCCCTGCGAAGCCTGATGAAAAAGCACAACTGTGAACAAAGATTGTCGTGGCGCAACTGGGCTACTGCGGAAGAAATTTCTGAGCAACTACTTGTGACATCCGTATTAGTCTTTCCGTCACTATGGCCTGAAACATTGGGGATTGTCGGCCTGGAAGCTATGGCTCATGGCGTTCCCGTAGTGGCGTCTGACATTGGCGGCGTACCGGAATGGTTACGTGACGGACAGAATGGATTTCGAGTAGCCCCAAAGGATGTTTCGGCGGTTGCAGATCGCATTCGTGGTATCCTTGCAAATCCGGCCAATGCAACACGAATGGGAGAGAGCGGACTATCTTATCTCAATGAACGGTTTCTTCCCGAGCAGCACCTGGCAGCTATTAAAGACATCTACCGGGCCGCCCTGTGACGGGGTCCGTCCCGGAGATCGACTGCAATGCAATTGACGCGAGGTCGGAAGTCATCCGAATCCTTATGTACCTGTATTTTCCTGCAGGCGGAATCGGCCGATACACGGCGCGGCTCATGCCCGAGCTCACTGCCCTCGGCGCCTCTGTTGAAGCGGCAGTCGTTCCTGAATTCCAATGGCAGAATTCACCTGGATTTCAGACCTGGCCAGGGCTGAATTCAATCAGTCACCCAAATCGTCTGAGACGCAAAGCCAGATTTCTGATCGGACAGTTTTCCAATCCCCATCGTTTGGCGTCACGCGTTAACCAGATCTGTCCAGACATCATTCACATTTGCAGCATCAATCATTTGTCCTACCCGTTTTGGGAACGAGCGTTTCCCCGAAAAGGTCCACCACTCACTGCTACAGTTCATGATGTTCAGCGGCAAAAGGGAATCCTGTGCAAGTCGTGGGAAGCGTGGCAACTAAAACGATTTTATCGGCGGGCGGATATGCTCGTTGTGCACAGCCAGCAGCAGGTCGAAGAACTCAAGCAATTCGCGGGCGTGTCGGAAGAAAAAATCTGTGTCGTTCCTCACGGTCCTTACGAATATCCTGCTGCTGCCGAATCGAGGAATGCAACCAGGGAGCGGCTGGGGATCCCGGACGATGCATTTCTTGGACTGGCGTTTGGACAGATTCGCGACGAAAAACAACTGGATCGGCTGGTCGAAGCACTGCAGAGCCGATCAGACAATGTCCACTTACTGATTGCCGGAAGCAGTGTCGGGGGCCATAAGTCCATTCAGTCTTATCAGGCATTAGTCAAATGCCGCGGGATGGAAAAGCGAGTGCACTTTCTATCTGGGTTCATTCCGGATGAACAGGTTGGAAACCTGTTTCAGGCGAGTGACTGGGTGGCTTTGACTTATGCAATGTCGTTTACGTCACAGAGCGGGGTGCTGAGCAGCGCCGTGCACTACAATGTGCCGGTGCTGGCCACGCCAACACCGTCGTTTCGCGAATTCCTCGAACAATTCTCGATTGGAGTCTTATGCGAGGATGATTCGATATCAGCGATCCAGGGTGGCGTCGAGCGTCTACGAGGGCGTTCGGCGGCCGACTGGGATTTTGAAACTTACCTTTCCCGGAATAGTTGGCATGAGAACGCTCGCATCTTAATGACGCAGTACTCCCGGATCGTCGAGTCTGTCAACCGGTGACGCATGCTCTTTTTCCAGTCTCCCTTCGTCCGGTCCTGACAGTCTCCGCAGCTGTGCGGCCTTGTAGGTCTGTTTCCATCATTTATGCGATCTGCTGTGAGATCAATCGCGGATTGGAGTATTGGGGCAGTCGTTGCCCACGGACATCTTGATTTTCAGGTGTATTTGTGATGTCGGGGCTCGTCGTTTCCTATGCATTGCTCCAAAGAGATTACAGCGTGGATGAAATGTTTCCATTCCTGGTGAAGTGACTTCTCCGTGCTTATGAGCCTATTTGTCAGCTGTCGTGCTGGCTGCTGCGCTGCATGAGTCATCCTTCTTGTTGCAGAAAGATCACGGTCCGGGACTACCCTGAAACTGCTCACCCACGACCGTCTGCCAGTTGGTCGGGTCAAACAGATTGTCGACAACGACATGGAATAACCGGCCGACCCGTAAGTCTTCCGCCAGGAAAATATCCGAACGTACAGGAGAGTGAAAAGGTTCCTTCTCCACCGAGGGGAGAAGGGATGCGGCACGTCCGGCAAACATGAGACTGGCTGTAGTTACATCCATCCCAACACCGTACCGCGACCCGTTCTGGAACGAAGTCGCAGCGCACCCGGATGTTGATCTGCTTGACGTCTACTATTGCGCTGCCGGCAAACCGGATCGTCCGTGGGAGGTGAATTGGAAACGCGAATTCAATTCGCACCTGCTACCATCGTACAACCTGCTGAAATGGGCAGGTGCGGACCGTTCAGCCTACTGGGTGAAGGGATTGCAGAGTGAACTGAAACACGGCGGCCACGACGCTGTCATCATCGGCGGCTACAATCACCCTAGCATGCTGCAGACGATACGCAGTTGTATCAAACGCGGGCAGCCGTATTTTCTGATGTGTGAAACCTACAAACGCCATGCGACGTGGAAGTCGTTCGCGAAGGATCGCCTGATGACATACTTCTGTCGGCATGCAGCTGGCGCAATGCCCACAGGTAATCTTGCAAGTGAATACCTCAGGTCCTACGGCATTCGGGACGAACAATTGATTCTGGTGCCGAACGTTCCGGATGTCCGTCGGCTGCGAAGCCTGACTGAAAGTCTGCGACAGCATGGCTGCGAGATCCGTGACCAACTGGGCCTCCCGCAAGCGTCTCCGGTTATCACGTTTGTTGGTCGGATGATTCCCAAAAAACGTCCTGAACTCGTGATCCAGGCGTTTGCTGCGTGTGCTGCAGAAAACGCATGGCTGGTTATGCTGGGTGATGGACCCCTGTTGCCCACGTGCAGGATGCTTGTCAAAGACCTCGGTGTGGCCGATCGCGCTTTGCTGCCGGGCTTTTGCCAGCCGGAGGAAGTTCCCCGTTATTTGTCGGTGTCAAGCGCGTTTGTGCTGCCCTCTTCCGAGACTTGGGGGGTCGCGGCGATTGAAGCCGTGGCGATGGGTGTTCCAGTGATCCTGTCCAATCAGGTCGGATGCCACACGGATCTGATCCAGCACATTAATACCGGAATGGTGGTCCCGATCGACAGTGTAAATGCTTTGGCGGATGCAGCGACTTATTACCTGAACCAGTCACCTCAGAAGATTCTGCAACGACCAGCAGCCCAAACCGAAGAGCTCTTTTACGCAAAGATCAGTGACAGACTGGTTGATGGAATTCAGAAATTGATTCAGGCAGATGGACACGTCACAGGAATGGCATGCCAAAGGGTGAAGTTATGATGGAAGTTGTTGCTGCAGTCGTTTTCTCAGAGCACGCGCTTTCGATTACGCCGGACTACCGTCCCGAACAGTGAATCCCTGTTGCTTATGGAACCGTCCGCTGGAAACACCCTGACATTAAAGTCCGGGAGAAGATGAATGCTGGTCTGTCTGTGAGGTGCAGGAACGTTTGAATGAATAGTTTAGCAACGCGAAACATGTCCACGGCCGGTGTTTCAGTACAACAACGCCTGCTGTTTCTGCTGATCGGTGCCTTCCTGATTCTTGCCCCGGCATCTGTGCGTGGTGGAGATGTCGAAGACCCGACTTTGAAGTGGATACGGGTGGGCATTCTTGCGGTCGCGACGCTTGTCGGCGCCCAGTGGTTTCGCCTCCCGCGCCTTTCGGATTTGTCCGGCAAGCTACTGCTGATGGCAGTTGTTTTTATGGTCAGCGCGCTCTGGAGCAGCTCTCCGTACTGGGGTCTGCTGTACAAATCCATGTTCGTCTGTTCTGTCTGTGCATCGATCTCTCTGGCGAACTGCCTGCGCGGTGAATCCGATTTTCGAACTCTTACACGGACACTGACATTTACCGCGTTTGTCGCGGTCATCATCGTTGCTTATCTGACTTTTATCGCTGAGGACTATGTCATCTGGAATGGACGTCTGGTGATCGCTCACATGAACGCAAATTCTATGGGGCTTTCCGCAGCTATCTTTGCACTTCTGTGCCTGTTTCATCTGTTGATCCGGGATAGCAAGGCGTGGCGTATTCTGGCGATCAGTGTGACTGCGGTCATGTTTCTGCTGATCGTCTGCAGTGGCAGTCGGGCAGCAGTATTGACTGTCATTGCCGGGATCATGGCTCTGATGCCCGCACTGGGCAGGAATCGGCAAAGTGTTGTGGCATTCAGTATCTTCAGCTTTTTGTCGCTGACGGCCGTGGCTGCGGTGTGGATCAGCCTGCCTGATACGGAGACAGCGGACTCGTATCGATTTGCGTCGGATTACGGCGAATCATCCGGTAGCTTGCGAATTCTGGATGAACTCACCAAGGATACTCGCATGAAGATCTGGCGTGGTGTGGCGGAGAGATGGTTGGATAATGACTTCGCTCTCGGTGCGGGTTGGCTGCATCGAAATAACAGATGGGCACTGGTTCAGTCATCTTACCTGCAGGTCGTCGCAGAGGCTGGTATCCCAGGCCTGTTGTGTGTTCTTATTTTTCTGTTCGGTGGAGTCAGTACCGTCCGTCGTGCGATTCGCCTGGCGCCCCAAAGACGGAGATTTGGCTCAGTGTTCATCTATGTGTTCGCAGCCGCCTTTTTTGCACTGGCATTTCACGGTTTTTTTGAGTCTTCAGCGGTGGCAGGGTCTTCACCTAATTCGATTCTGCTGGGCTTCAGTGCGGCGCAGCTGGATGTGCAGCTTCGACTGCACAACATCAGGCGCCGCCATCCCAACGGTCCGGCAGGACTCCGGGCAGTACCACAGACAGAATGTCAAGATCAGCTGACAACTCAGATCACTCTCGGTACCCGATCACGTCCGGCATCAGTCAAATCAAGCGGTCACCAGTCGAAATGAACTCACTTGAATCTCGCCCCGCCGCAGATTCCTCCGGTGATCGTTTCCGGGTACTGCAGGTTGTTCCGGCAATTACTCGGCAATCGAGTGGCCCTTCCTATTCCGTTGTTCGCCTTTGCGAGTCGATCCTCGCCACAGGTGCGGACGTACGATTGGGGGCGCTTGACTGGTCACCAATCTCTGATCCTCCTGAATTTCTCCACGCGTTTCCTCTGGGGGTAGGTCCGCGACGTCTGGGCCGGTCGCCGAAGATGCGGGCATGGCTGATTGATCAGGCGGCATCTGCTGCTGTGATTCACAATCATGGTACATGGCAAATGAATTCAATCTATCCGACCGATGCTGCCAAACGCACCGGTATTCCGTTAATTACCTCACCAAGAGGCTCGTATTCGGAATGGGCAATGAACAGTGGATCCGTCTTCAAACGCCTTTTTTGGCCGCTGGTGCAAAATCCTGCGGTTCAGCATTCGTCACTGTTTCATGCAACTTCGGATAAAGAATATGAAGATATCCGGCGTTTGGGATTTAAGCAACCGGTTGCTGTGATTCCAAACGGAATTGACATGCCGCCTCATGTCACCGGTGACAATTTCGGCCGCCGTGAGTTGCTCTTTCTCGGCCGAGTCCACAAGGTCAAAGGATTGGATTTGCTCCTGTCAGCGTGGCAGCGCGTTCAGTCAGAATTTGCAGACTGGGATTTGGTGGTTGCTGGCAGCGATGATGGCTACCACGGTCCATCAGGATATTTGGACGAGATGCGGCACTTGGCAGACACGTTGCAACTTCAGCGCGTCCGGTTCCTTGGCGAAGTCCATGGTGAACAAAAGCGAACAGTATTCGCATCAGCCGAGTTATTTGTACTGCCATCACACTCAGAAAATTTTGGAATAGCTGTCGCGGAAGCTCTTTCCTGCGGAACGCCGGCGATTGTCTCGCATGGTGCACCGTGGGCTGACCTAGAGGATCATCGTGCGGGCTGGCACATTCCGATCGGAGTGGATCCGCTGGTGGAGTGTTTGCAAGCCGCTCTGTCATGTTCTCCCACCAGACTGGAAGTCATGGGTCAAGCAGGTCGCGAATGGATGCGGCAGGATTTCGCCTGGCCGGTGCTGGGGCGAAGAATGTTAAATGTCTACAGGTGGCTGACCGGCGAAGCCGAGCAAAGGCCGAACTGCGTGCGAATGGACTGATGATGATGTTGTTGTTTGGTGTCCTCAGCGATATATCCAGGACTGGTGACGTCACAACCCTCGGGTCCGAGAATCAATGATGAGCACGGCCGTCGCCCACCCGGATTTTCTCGTTTTAGGTGCACCCAAATGTGGCACCACTTCGCTTTATTATTATTTACGACAGCACCCGGAAATCTTTCTTTGCCCCAAGGAAACTCATTATTTTATTTGCAACGATCCCAAATACGACTCCATTCAGACACGTTCCTGGGAAGAATACTCAGCGCTCTTTCGTGGCGCCCGGCACGGCCAGGTCCGAGGCGAGGTTGCAGTGCGTTACCTTTACAGTCCGGCCGCGATGGAGGAAATCCAGCAGATGTTGCCTGCTGTTAAGCTGATTGTGTGTCTGCGAGAGCCGGTTGACAGAACATTTGCACATTTCCTGATGCGATTTCGGACAGGAGGGATGTCTGGAAGCAGTGGTGCTGTGCTTCCGACAGCAGCGGACACAGCCAGTTTTTTTAGTGACCTGAATCACGACATTATCCAGTGGAGCCTTTACGCAAAGTATCTTCGGCCGTGGTACGAACGATTTTCGGAGGACCGGCTTGCAGTTTTCCTTTTGGATGATCTGCATAGTGATCCTGCTGGAACGATGAATCGGCTGTTCCGATTTCTTGGGGTCGACAGTGATGTAACGGTGAATACAAACTACCGCTACAATGTTTCGCAGTCGGTCGATTTCAATCCATTGATTGTTCGGTTTAAGCGAATTCAGCTGCTGCGACAACTGCGAAACAGTCGCCTCCTGCGTTCAGTGGCCCAAAGCCTGGTACCCCGAACTGTGCGGGATCGGATCAAGTGGCGGCCGGCGAAATCAGGTGATCACATCTCCGACAGAGTAAAACTTCCGGAGTCTGTGCACCAACGACTGCTGAATTTTTTCGCAGCCGATCGAGATGAGCTTACGAAACTGATCTCCCGTGAGATTACTGAATGGCCCCGAGCACAGACATCAGAGGCAGCCAAGTGAGTGTCAGTATTGAGACTTTCTTGACTCCGTGGATCGGTCTGGGCTGTGCTTCGTTTGGCAGCACATGTACTTACCGCCAGGGCCAAACTATTCTTGACGCTGCTTACCAGGCAGGTGTCAGATATTTCGATACCGCGCGTTCCTATGGCTATGGAAGGAGTGAACCAATCATAGGTGCTTGGCTGAGTCGTGTGGTTCGTAGTGATGTCATTGTGGCCAGCAAAGTCGGCAAAGACTCTCTAGGCACGCATCTTACTGGACGATTTCTGCGCCAGCGGGTCGGTCGGTTTGCCAGACGTTTGACGCGTGTCGGCCGACCACGAGAGTTCTCACGCAGAGAGACGACTCGGCAGACAACCAGTTGTGCAGATGTCGGTTGCCTGCGTGAGTCAGTCAGCCGGAGCCTCGATGCACTCCGCACCGATTATCTCGACGTACTGATGCTGCACAGTGTTGGGGCAGACACCTACGACGATAATCTGACACCTGCACTGGAAGAATTGACTCGTCAGGGCCTTGTTCGGAGAATCGGACTGGCAACGAATCGGACCGATTGTGAACAGCTGTTGGCCCGCGGTGTCCCTGCCACTGTCGTGCAGTTCCCGGACAGCGCTGTCTGGGACCAACCGATACGATGGCGGCCAGAACAGGACGTCGCAGTTGTGACTCACTCAGTGCTGGGACGTGACGGCCTGGTGCGTCAGATGATCCGGGATTTCTTTGATTCGGCCTCACTGTCTCAAAGACGCTGGAATCGAATACTGGGTGTCGAGGCGGCGTCAGTGTCAGGCGTTGTTGAATGCCTACTGAGATGTGCTATGGCGCGTAACGCCGACGGTGGAGTACTGTGTGGTGTATCGCGCCCGCAACAGGTGGAAGTGATTCGTCGAATCATTGATTCACCGATGGATGCGGCGTTGACAGATGAACTGCAGCAACTGCTGGTGGCCTGTTTTCATTGACCGGTTCGTTCATGGACTGGAGTTGAATTTGACGTGGTCCTGACAGCTCCAGATTTTGCAGACTTGTCGCAGTCGCCGGCACAGTTCCAGTCGACGTCGTGCGACGTTTGCGTCGTTGGTGTGGGTGCCGCCGGTGCTTTTGTTGCACGGCGACTGTCAGAGTGTGGATTATCCGTGCTCTGTCTCGATGCCGGAGGCCGCCGCTCTTCGGCTCCTGGAGAACTGGGATTCGAACCACGGTTCGGTGTTGACCCATATCCTGGAGCTATTGATGGGAGATCATTTGGGCTCGGTGGTTCAACGTCACGCTGGGGTGGATTGCTGGTTCCGCATTCGCGACACGATTATCTTGAGAATGATCCTCAGGCGAAAACATGGCAGCACATCGTCGAGACGGTAACGGAAAGAAGTGAGAGTGTCCTGAAATGCCTAGGTCTCCGCGGATCAGCCGACTTTCATTCGTTTGCCAAACGACATCTCAGGACTGAGGAAGCGTTGCTTCGTGAAATGGGGATTGCCGTTGTCAGTAGTTTGTTTCTGCCGTTTCGTCACAAGAATCTCATCAGGCTTCTTGAAGTTGGAAATCGGCGCGACACTGATGTGAGAGTCTTTATGTCAGCAGTCGCGCGTGACTGGTCCATTGGATCGAACGGAGCCGTGACGAAGCTGCGAGCGGTCGCGGCAAACGGGAATGCAATTGAGGTTACAGCTCGATGGTATTTGATTGCGGCTGGTGCGATCGAATCGGCACGCATACTTCTTGAGATTCGGAACAGCGCACCCCCTGACGTGGTTATGTCATCGCGGATTGGTGAAGGTCTGGCGGACCATCTGTCGTTTCCTGTTGCAGACGTGGCATCGTCGAGTCTTCGGCAGGTAACGTCTCAGTATGCACCTCGGTTTCAGGGTGCCTGGATGCGCAGTTTTCGGTTCGTGCCTCCTCGACTCAGAGTCAGTGATCCGCGGATGTTTGCCCATTTCGTGTTTGAGAATGATAATCCGGGATTTCGGCTGGCCAAAAATGTGCTGACATCACTGCAAGCACGTCGTCTTCCCCGCGTTTCAGCCCAAGACCTGTTCACAGGCTTCGCGGGTGTTGCCCGACTTGGATATGGTCGGTTCATCGAGAAAAGACTTCATATCCCGCCGGCGACTCCCACACGAATGCAGCTGGACCTCGAGCAGGCACCTGATTCAGTCAATCGGATTCGTCTAAGTACCGACAGGGATGTGTACGGTCGCCGGGTTGTTGAGATCGACTGGCGAATCACGGGGATTGATATGGATCATGTACGGACTGCATCAGAGCGGTTTATTGCTCTGTGGAGGAACGCGGGATCAGGACTACCTGTGTTGATTCCTCGTGATCCGGCATCCAGCGTGAAGAAACCACACGATGCTTACCATCCCGTCGGAGTCTGTCAGATGGGCTTTGACGAGGATCCTGTTGTAGATCATAAGCTTTCAGTTTGTGGTCTGAAAAACCTGAGCGTTGTCAGCACAGCAGTTCTTCCTTCTGCAGGAACAGCAAATCCAACCTTTACAATGTTGTGCCTTGCTGAGGCACTGATTGAGCGACTGGTAGAAATGTGCAGTTACCAGTCATCACAGTCCTAAAGTTGCAGGTTCCTGAATACAGGTACCTGCTGAGCTACGAATCGCCGCTGGCACCGCTGCAAAAACTGAGTCGTCAGAAACATCAACGGAAGACACATTGAACTGCTCAAGTGCCAAAGACCCTATTCCAGTCACTGTGATTGTTGCTGTACGTAACGAAGAACGGAATATTGCCGAGTGTCTTCGGTCCGTGGCCGAGTTCGATCAGATCTTTGTCATCGATTCACACAGTACCGATCGAACCGGTGAAATTGCCGCTGAAATGGGAGCAACTGTTGTCCAGTTTGATTATGAAGACGGCTGGCCGAAGAAACGGAACTGGGGCCTGAAAAATTTACCGATCACGTGTGACTGGGTGCTTATTCTGGATGCTGACGAACGCGTGATGCCGGAATTGCAGGCAGCGATCAATCAGGCAGTGAAGCGCGATGATATCAATGGGTTTTACACTCGCTGGAAATTTATGTTTCTCGGTCGCTGGATGAAGTATTCATGGAGTCACGGCTGGATGCTGCGTCTGGTCCGCCGCGGACAGGGGGAATATGAAGATCTTGGGATGCGCGGAGAAGGCGGCTGGGACAATGAAGTCCACGAGAACATTGTCGTCAACGGTCAGTGTGAACGCCTCGAAGGGTACTTGCTGCACGAATCCAATGAAGATCTCGAATTTTGGATTCGCAAACAAAATGAGTTTTCGACCTGGAACGCGGTACGCCGCAGCCAACAACTTACGGCCGGATTCCCCCCGTTGTCTGAGTTATTTTCCCGCGATCCGGTCAGGCAGCGCAAATGGCTCAAGGCCATGTTCCTGCGGCTGCCGTTCAAGCCGACTCTTGTATTTGTTTGGTTCTACTTTGTGAAACGTGGGTTTTTAGACGGCAAGGCCGGATTCTATTTTTGCAGATTGCGAGCCATACATGAGTTGAATATCCAGGCAAAACTGTTCGAACTAGGACAGGAACCGTATTTGTAAAGACCAGGGCGGAACATGATTTGAATTTGAATCTCGTTTGGTCTGTTACGCGGGCGGACTAACGAATCTCTCGTGACCACTCCTGCTGGAGGAAAGAGCGGTCAGGAGTCTCCATCGATGGATCTGACATACGGTCTCGCCTCACGTACCGATCTTTGTGGTCGGTTCGCCTCAGAATGAGACAACACTGTTAAAGACGACGCTGATTGTTCGTTCGCAATTGGCATGTGCAGACTACGAATTGACTGGCGTGTACCGATATCGCGACCTCGACGAGTATTGGTTAGGCGATCTCGAACAGGAACAGCTTGCCCGCATCACCAAAAATTAGCAGCAGGTGGGCACATTTTTTGATGAACTTGTCAGTCTCCTTCCCGCTAGGCACAAAGCCACTCAGTTCGTGGATATGTTGACGATCCGGAACTGGCGCCTCAGGTGCGTGCTCAAGTATTTCCCGAAGGCTCAGTTTTGTGAACATCGTTCGCAACGGGCATGACTGTTGATATTCGGCTCGACGATACCCAAATGTCTCGCAGTCAGGTTCCGCTGCAGGCTTCGCAAAATATTGGCATGACTGGGTGGAAATACCGTGTTTGAAAATACCACTCGACCATATGACGACTTTTAGCTACGAAAATTTAACTGAAATTTCTCAACGGAGGTTTTACGCACTGAGGACATTTTTAGGTCATGAGTTTGAATCACGTCCGCTGGATCCGGACGTTTTTTCCGTAGCCTCGATCATGTCGAAATGTGATGTTCACAAGAATTTGTCATCGGGGCCACGACGCAAAGTCAACAGCAGTGGCGGTCAGACTGCATTCTACTGTGTTGCTACATCGTCGCTTCGAGCAAACGGGTACCAAACGGAATAACGACTTTGATTCGACTGGAGTTGACACTGCGGCCCAGGAATACTGCAACAGGAAGGATACTGTTTACCAAGAACACTCTGACATTTCTCGTGAACATTTTTTGACTTTTTGATCTCCAGGACCTCGGCATTATTGTGGCACCGCGTCCGGAGGTCGGTTGAAGAGACTTCATGAAACAGGTTTTACAAAGTATCAGGAATGGCAGTCTGACCGTGCAGGAATGTCCTGCGCCTGTAGCTCAGGCGGGTCAGGTTGTGATTGGCAATGCGGCGTCGCTGATTTCAGCGGGAACCGAGAAGATGGTCATGGATCTGGCCGGAAAATCACTGCTGGGTAAAGCCAAAGAACGTCCCGACCACGTGCGACGTGTACTGGAAAAAATTCACAACGAAGGATTGCTGAACACAGTCCGTGCAGTCCGGGAAAAACTCGATGAGCCAATGACCATGGGCTACAGCTCAGCCGGTACCGTGCTGGCGTGCGGAGCGGGTGTCAAAGCATTCAAGCCTGGGGATCGCGTGGCTTCCAATGGCGGACATGCCGGTGTGGTGTCCGTCCCCGCAAATCTGTGTGCGTCCGTGCCGGACGGTGTGTCACTCGATCATGCAGCATTCGCTGTTCTGGGTGCGATCGCGATGCAGGGTGTACGACTTTCAAAAGTGCAGCTGGGAGAAACGGTGTTTGTGATTGGGCTGGGATTGGTTGGTCAGCTGGCTGTCAGCCTGCTGTATGCTGCTGGTTGCCGAGTCATCGGCACAGACCTGGCAACAGATAAGTGTCAACTTGCGTTGAAGATGGGTGCAACGATCGCAAAACCAGGATTATCTGTTTCACAGGTCCAAGAAATGACTGGTGGCGTCGGAGCCGATGCGGTTCTGATTGCAGCGTCCGCAAAATCAAATGAGCCGATTGATCTGGCAGCCGCAGCTGTTCGGAAACGAGGGCGGGTGGTACTGGTCGGTGTAGTCGGCCTGGAACTGGATCGCCGCCCGTTCTATTTCAAGGAAGCGGAGTTCGTGGTTTCGTGTTCGTATGGGCCGGGACGCTACGACCCGGTGTACGAAAACATGGGACAGGACTACCCTATCGCACACGTTCGTTGGACTGAACAGCGGAATATCCAGGCTGTGTTGCAGATGATGGGAACCGGGCGGCTCAATGTCGAGTCCTTGATCTCTCACCGATTCACAATTGATCAGGCGGAATCAGCCTACGAAATGATTAAAACCGGCGCAGAACCGTTTCTCGGCGTGGTGCTGCGCTATGATTCGGCGTCCGACGTTGAATTGCAGCCAACGATTCAGCTGTGCAGTCGGAGTGAAACAAGTGGTGTTGCTCGCGTGGGCGTCCTGGGTGCAGGCAACTTCGCGAGAATGGTGTTGATCCCGCAGATCGTCGGGAATTCTCGCATGGTACCGGCAGTCCTTTGTTCGGCGGGCGGCGTCAGTGCGACACACAGTGGCCGAAAACACGGTTTCGAACGAGCCACTACAGACGACAACAACGTACTGAATGCGGACGACATCGATGCGGTTTTTTCGGTCACCCAACATCATCTGCATGCGTCTCACGTAGTGCGGGCTATCAATCGTGGTAAGCATATCTTTGTTGAAAAACCACTTTGCCTGTCCGTCGATGAATTGGCCGAGATTGATGAAGCGGTGGCAGGCAGGGCAGACAATCTTCCGGTTGTGATGGTTGGATTCAATCGCCGGTTTGCTCCGTTGGCTCAGAAACTCAAGGCCGCTTTTTCCGGCACCGATGCTCCGCTCACGATCAGCTTTCGGTTCAATGCCGGGATGATTCCGGCGGATCACTGGACGCAGTCAGATGAATTGGGCGGCGGACGCATCATCGGTGAAGCCTGTCACGGCATTGACTTCGCCACGTGGCTTACCGGGTCGCTTCCGATTCGAGTTTACGCAGAGTCGATTGGTGGGCCGGCGGCTCCTGAGAAAACCGATGATCAGTGCTTCATCACCATTCGGCACGCAGACGGCAGCATTTCGAACATTGCATACCTTGCCGGTGGTGACAAAGCATGTCCGAAGGAACGCATTGAAGTATTCGGTGGTGGTCGGACAGCGATCCTGGATGATTTTCGTACACTCACAACCTATCACCGTGGTAAAAGAACAGTAGTGAATGGTCGGCAGGACAAAGGACACGCGGCAGAAGTCGATGCGTTTGCGGCTGCTGTGGTCGGTGTCGAGGGACCGCCTATTTCATGGCCGGAGCTCCGAGCCACAACTCTGGCATCGATACTGGCGATGCAGAGTCTTCGCGAAGGAATTCCGTTCGCGCTGTGATTTCGAGTCACGAATTACACGAATCCTGCGAAAGAAATGCAGCAATGGACCATGGGTTCCTTGTGATCATATGTTGGCAGCATCTGCTCTCGATCGGGTGTGCGCCTGTGTTGGCTCTTCTGTCCAAAATAAGATTGCAATACGTGTCATCCGTCGTTGCAACAGTAGACAGGCCTGAGATACGGTGAGAATTCTGTTCTTTTCGCACTATTTTCCGCCCGAAGGCAATGCACCGGCATCTCGAACGTATGAGCATTGTGTGCGCTGGGTCAGGGCAGGGAATCAGGTCACTGTGGTCACGTGTGTACCGAATGTACCAAACGGCATTCCCTATGACGGCTACCACAATCGCTGGCGGCCCCAGCGCGAACTCGTCGATGGTATTCAGGTGATCCGCGTATGGACGCTGCTCGCCGCAAATGCGGGATTCATTCCGAGAATCCTGAACTATCTGTCTTACATGTGTTCAGCGATATGTGTGGGACTGTTTGTGAAACGACCTGACGTTGTCATCGCCACGAGTCCGCAGTTCTTTTGTGGCTGGGCCGGGGCAATCGTACAGTTTTTTCGGCGAGTGCCGTTTGTTCTGGAGATTCGTGACATATGGCCCGAGTCCATCACCGCCGTCGGAGCTATGCAACTTGGATTCACAGTCGAGCTTCTCAAATGGCTGGAACGAAGGCTTTACCTCAGTGCTGACCATGTGGTCACTGTTGGCAAGGGATATCGTGACAACGTGATGTCAAAGGCCTGTGTGAACGATCATATTTCGGTGATTTATAATGGCGTCGACGGAGAGCGTTTTTCTCCGCGTCCTCCGGATGCGGAATTTCGTGACCGATACGGGATGCGAAACCGGTTCCTGTGTTCCTACGTGGGCACTATCGGAATGGCCCACGGGTTGGAAACGGTACTGAATGCCGCAGAGATACTCAAAGACTCCGGTCGCGATGATATCGGATTCCTGTTAATCGGCGATGGCGCTCGCCGCGAGACACTCGAACGTGATGCTCTGAAACGAGGCCTGTCTGATATTGTCAAATTCACCGGGCGACTGAACAAGTCGGAGATGCCGCGGGTGCTGTCGAGTTCTGATACTATACTTGTGCATCTCCGTCGCTGTGACCTGTTCACCACAGTGATTCCTTCGAAGATCTTTGAAACAATGGCCATGCAGCGTCCGATTATCATGGGCGTGCGCGGTGAGTCCGCTGACATTGTGCGTGACGCGGGTGCCGGAATCGAAATGGAACCAGGTAATACTGACTCACTGCTCAGTTGCCTGAGTCAGCTGAGCCGTGATAAGGATCTGTACAAATCTCTTACTACCAAGGGCCGTCGATTTGTGCTGGAGCGGTATAGCCGCGACACCTTCGCTGCTGATTACCTGAGACTCTTTGCTTCTCTTGTCGTTGATAAGAATGCAGACGGTTCAGCCAAATCATCCCAGTCAGCCAAATCGTCGAAACAGCCGGCCGCGAGCCAGACCTGATCCTTAATGTCTTTCCCTGGCCAGTTCTGGCGGACGATACGCCATGTTCCTTTCAAACAGCTTTACCTGCGCGGGTGGCTCACGGTTCGCCGGTGGCTGACAATGTCGGCACTTGGATGCTTTGCCAGAGTACGAAGAAATGAGCAGCTGCCGATGGCCCGGAGTTTACCGGTCGCTGTCTTTCCTCCGCGCCGACACCTCGTTCAGAATGTCGATGGCGAGTCAGCTCTCTGTCAATTCAATCGAATCTGGCCCATCCATGGTCGATTCAACTGGCAGCTGACTCGCGAAGGTCGGTCAACTCACCTCGAGCGGCTGGCGTTCCACTATCTGGAATTCATTGAATCTCTGGATACAGCTCTGGGCGAATCCATTCTTCTGGACTGGATTCACCGGAATCCACCGTGGCAACCGGATTACTGGCTGGATTCATGGAACAGTTACGCCGTTTCAATTCGCTCTGTCTGCATGATGCAGTGGCTGTCGGCGTGTCATAACGACATCTCCCGTGAGTCTGCTAAGCAGATTGCAGCGTCGGTGGTTGAGCAAATTCGATTTCTGGAACGGAACCTGGAAATCGATATTTGCGGCAATCATCTGATCAAGAACATCAAGGGGCTGCTGTGGGCAGGAAACTTTTTCCATGGATCTGAAGCAGCCCGGTGGTATCGTCTTGGCAGTGAACTGCTGTGCGACGAGATGAACGCACAGTTTCTTGATGATGGGATGCACTTCGAACTGTCTCCGGCATATCACTGCCAGGTTTTTGCGGATCTGCTGGAATGTGCGTCGGTTCTTGAACCAGCTGACAGAAGCCAGCTCATTCAGCGGCTGGATTCAGCGGCAAAGGTGATCGCGGACCTCACGCATCCGGACGAGCGCATCAGCCTGTTCGGCGATGGAGGACTGAATATGGCGTATTTGCCAGCGCAATGTCTGTCGGCCTATCAGCATCTCGGAGGCACTCGGCCTGATCCACGTGCCGTTTTTGGTTTTACCGCCTCAGGCTACTACGGCATTCGATCCGGCTCGGGCTATCTGACTTTTGACTGTGGTCCCTCGTGTGCTGATTCCCTGCCGGCACACGGCCACGGCGACATGCTGGCGTTTGAGTGGGATGTGGGAACCTGGCGGATCGTAGTCGACGCAGGTGTGCACGAATATGAAACCGGGGCAGAGCGCGACTGGAACCGTTCGACTCGGGCACATAACACAGTCACAGTCGGTAACCGTGATCAATGTGAGTTCGTTAAGTCCTTTCGAGTCGGACATCGGGCCCATGGTCGCTGCATTGATGCCGATTTGAGAGAAAGCGGTATTTCAGTCACAGGCAGTTATACATCACACAGTGCTGATGGACAGCGGATTGATCACACTCGCACGATTTCAGGGTCGCCATCAGCATTCCAGGTTGTGGATCAGGTCCTCAGTCGGTTCTCTGAACCAGCTGTCTCAAGGTTGCTCCTGCATCACGATTGTTCTGTGAGTGCACTCAGTGACACATGTGTCGATATTCTTTGCGGCAGAATCCGAGTTCGGCTGTCAAGTGAGTCGCCGGTTCAGATCAGCCGGGCTAAATGGTCACCGGATTTTGGAACCGAATATGCAACGTGTCAGCTCGAAATGCTCTACGGCAACACACCGTGTGAAAGCGGCTTCACACTGACTGTGGAAGATACAGCATCAAAATGAAGCATTTTGCCTGTATTGTTGGAGCGCGGCCCAATTTCATGAAGATGGCACCGATCCTGCGCGCGTTTGAAGATTGTGTCGATGCCGATCCCATACTCATTCATACCGGTCAGCATTATGACCACAATCTGTCAGATATTTTCTTTGAAGATCTGGGTCTCCGTTTTCCGGATATCAGTCTGGGTGTCGGATCCGGCAGCCACGGTGAACAGACAGGACGTCTGATCATTGAACTTGAAAGAGTCTTTACTCAGGCTCAACCCGCATTCGACCGTGTTGTGGTTGTCGGCGACGTCAATTCCACGATGGCCGCGACACTGGCGGCGGTCAAGCTCCACATTCCGGTGGCACACGTAGAAGCCGGCTTGCGCAGTTTTGATCGTCGAATGCCGGAAGAGACAAACCGGATTGTGACGGACAGCCTCTCTGATTTGCTGCTGGTCTCAGAACCGTCCGGAGTGGAGAACCTGACCAAGGAAGGGCATTCCGGCGATCGGATTCGACTGGTGGGCAACGTGATGATCGATACATTGTTCCGCTGTGTTGCCGAAGCTGCAAACCAGCCATTGCTGACTGAACTTGGACTTGAGGCCGGTACATACGCTGTCGTTACTGCGCATCGTCCATCGAATGTTGATCGACCGGAGACATTGCAGGGACTCGTCGAGGTTTTGATCAGTGTTTCCGAGGAATTACCCGTCGTGTTTCCGGTACATCCGAGAACACGAGCGCGACTGGAGTCTTTCAAATTGATCCGTGCACTCGAATCAGCATCCGGCGTACGGATACTTGAGCCGCTCGGATACCTTGATTTTCTGGCACTGACGTCGCAGTCGCGAGTCATTGTGACTGATTCAGGCGGATTGCAGGAAGAATCAACCGCGCTGGAAATACCATGTCTGACGATGCGTGAAAATACGGAACGTCCTGTCACCGTCACAGAAGGGACCAGTACTCTGTGTGGTTCAGATCCGCAGGTCCTGGATGACAATCTGCGTGCCATACTCAACGGCACGTATAAGTCCGGGAGCTGTCCTGAACTTTGGGACGGTCAGGCAGCTAATCGCATCGTCGCCGAACTCATGTCTTCGCGGGACTGAGCAGGAGAATCCTCCGAACACAGAAACGATGAGCATTCTGAGCGTGCGTATCCACTGCGACCGGTGACTGCCGTTCATGAACGGTCTGCTACAGCGTGAATCTCAGTGAGCACCCGGGAGATCGTTTAGTCAGCTGTATTTTCTGCCCTCAGCGCCGAATTCATCGATCCCGATCAGGTGTCTGTTGCTCTGAAACAGGTCTGGCGTTAAGTCCGGCTAATGAAATAATCTACCGGGTAGTGAGCCGCAGATTCTTGATGCGCAATACACGCGCTGTTGAATGCCTTTTGTCCGCACTGATACAGGGTCTCGCTCCTGCATTTGTTGTCTGAGGGCTGTGTCCGTACAGACAGTCGCACGTTCAGCCGGTAAAGAATGGACTCTTAATGAAGCCGCGACTTCTATTCCTGAACCGGTCGTACTGGCCGGACACGGAAGCCACCGGCCAGTTGCTGACAGCACTTTGTGAAGACCTGACTGATCAGTTTGACGTGCATGTTCTTGCTGGTCAGCCTAATGCGGCTTCGACGAAAGCCGGCTGGGAGGAAATTCGGGAACGGAACGGCGTCACAATTCACCGTGTGAAACACACTACGTTCTCCAAGAAAAACATGGTACAGAAAGGTATAAACTTCCTTTCGTTTGTGCGGGCCTGCAGCAGACAGATTCCACTGCTTCCGCAACCGGATGTGATTGTTTTCGAAACGGACCCGTTCTTACTTCCCTTCGTCGCAGAGAGATTTCGTCGACACAGTGGTTGCGGCATGGTGGCCTATCTTCAGGACATTTATCCGGATGTTGCGGTCGCACTTGAGAAAGTCAGCGACAGCTGGCTCATCCGAAAACTGAGAGCAGCTCTGTTTGACGTGTATCGTCGCTGTGGCAAGATCATCGTTCTCAGCAGAGACATGAAGCAACTGCTTCTGGACAGTGCAATTCCGGAAGAAAAAATCTCGATCATACCGAACTGGGCGGACACCCGGCAGATTCAACCAGTTGAGTCCGACAATCGATTTCTGCAGAGATTTGGCCTTGAGAACAAGTTTGTCGTAATGTACTCCGGAAATCTGGGACTGACTCAGTGTCTGGACGAATTTGTTGAAGCGGCCGCACTGTTGCGGAGTGACTCCGAAATTCAATTTGTATTTGTGGGGCAGGGTGCACGCAAAAATAACTTGCAGCAACGGGCCAGGTCTTTGGGTTTGTCTAATATTCTGTTTTGCGATTATCAACCCCTCAGCGAATTGTCCCACAGCCTCAGTGCCGCCAGTCTTCATCTGGTGCCTCTGTCCGCCGACGTCAGCCGCTGTCTGATGCCCAGCAAGTTGTACGGAATTCTCGCTGCCGGGCGGCCGATCCTGACCAATGCACCTGCCTCCTCGGAACTGTTTGAAATCACCAAGACTCACAGGATAGGAATCACCGTCGACGCGGGGTCCTCATCCGTGATTGCTGAAGCAATTCGCACTGCGAAAAATAACGGAGCGGCATTACGGGAAATGGGGTGCAGAGCCCGTAGTCTCGCTGTAGAACGATATTCGCAAACCAGTTCTGTGTCAGCCTTTGCAAGATCGTTGCGAGAGGTGATTCATGAGTCATCGAGGCAGGTTGTGCCAGTGACTCGGATATCGAAAATACGCCATTCAATCATGCAAAGTTTTGCCGGCCATGCTGGTTTCCGCCGGCGACTTCCCGCGGCATTCGGTCGGCGTTCATTTTATGTTGCACCGGACTCACAACTGGCCTGCGCGAAGCGTGGTTTTCCAGAGTTCAAAAGCCTGATCAAAATCGCTGCCGACTGTGTTCAGGATGGAGATTGTGTCTGGGAAATTGGTTCAACCGGCGGATTGTTTAGTTTTTTGGCGTCGCATCAGGCTGGTAGTGGCGGAACAGTGTTATGTGTCGAACCGAATCCAGTCCTGGCATCACTGCTTCAGCGATCCGCGCAGCATATAGACAATCGTGATCGCATGATTCATGTTCTGTGTGCGGCAATGTCTGCAAGGACCGAGATTGCCCGACTTTCAAATGCAGAGATCGGTCGCCGATTCAGCTCATCATATTCAGCAGATTATCCCAGCAGTGAAGTGAGTGACGGACACAGGTTTTACATACCTGCAACCACTTTGGATTCACTGTTGTCTGTATTCCGACCACCGACGTTCATCAGGATTGATGTCTGCGGCTTGGAACAGATGATTCTTGAGGGCGGGCACCGACTGTTGAAAAAATACCGCCCGCGGATTTCCGTGGAAATGGCTGAAAAACAATCTCCCGCCGTGACGTCATTTCTCAAATCGCATGGCTACCGATTGTTTGACGGAGATCTGCCTGTGGCGGGTCAGCAACCTTACGAGAGATGTGCATTTCACACCCTGGCCATTCCACTGAGCCAACCAAACAGAGAACTGCCAGCAGCCGCATAACCCACCGGTCCATGCCGAATATTGACAGGAGTGAACAATTCGTGCGGAATCACAAACGGAGTGAATCGGAGTGGATTGGTCGCGACGAACAGCTGTGCTGTTCGGTAGTCATCCCCGTCTTCAATCGGACCGATCAGTTGCGTTCGCTGTTGCAGCGACTAACAACTCAGAGCACTCCAACGTCTCAATTCGAAGTGATCGTGTGTGACGATGGCAGCACGGAGTCATTGAAAAATGTTTTTGCGGAGTTTCAGAGCTCGATTCCACATCTGAGATATTTGCGCCAGGAGAACCGCGGGCCCGCAGCTGCACGCAACACTGGAATTGTCCATGCGGTGAGTGATATCGTGGTGTTTTTGGACAGCGATGTTGAACCTGATCGCCACCTGATCCGCGAATTAACACATTCCCTGATTGCCCATCCGGAATGGCAGGGAGCTGTAGCCAGCCTGAGGTCCGTGAATGGCGAAGACACACCTCGATGGGAGGTACCACGAACGGCAAGCTGTGGACACTACCACACGGCGGGAATCGCTTATCGAACAGATGTCCTGCGATGTGTGGGCGGGCTGGACGAAGGCTTTGTCAGCGCGTCATGTGAGGACGTGGACCTGGCAGTACGCGTGCTCGAGCAGGGCAAAATTGAAATGGTTCCAAAAGCGATTGTTTATCATCCTTTGGGAGGTCGTACCGCTGCGTCCTGCTGGAAAGCCAGAAAGAACTGGCGGTTTGTTCGAATTGTGGCATGTCGGTATGGTTTTCTCGCATGGCGTAACCAACAAACGCGGTTCCCTCGTCTAAGGACCGCGGTAGCCGCGTCGCTGTTGCAGCCGCTGAACGGGCTGTGGATGGCCATGAGGCTCATCAACAGGACTCCACACGAGTCGATTCATGGCCTGTTTTTGTCGGTCGTGGACTGGATTGGCGGTATGTCAATGGTGCCATCGATTCTGTTCGAAACCACACCGTGCCGTTTGTCCAGTGTCGGAAAGCGTGATTCAAACCGAACACAATCAACAGCAGCATGGACGAACGACCAGGCGGCGTGACCGAAGTAACACCGGATGTATCTGACTGTCCGGTGAATCGGGGCTAAGCCGTCTCTTCGTGACTCGCGTGTGAACCGGGGAAGTGAAGCGTGTTGACAATCATTCTGGCTGAGTCACTGGCGTGACCGTGCCAACCGCGTGGAAGGTCAATGGGCCGCGGTTGACTCAAAGCCGTTGTCGAAAAAGTCCGCTGTATTTTCGGAAACTACCGTCCGGCAGGAAACGGCCAGGAACGACTCCGGCCTGCGTGGCATACGCTGCCACCATCTGAGATCAGGCCAAGAACAAGGAAGCTGTCGTTCTGCGACCAGGTCGTTCACCGCTTTTCACCCGGAGATGCGCGTTGTCCTGATATTGGAATGTCGATCATGCATCCACTAGCCTCGCTTCGTTCGGCACACGTCAAACTTGAAAACACACGACAACCTACCGTATCGCGCGAATCTCCTGTGGAAACCTCGTCATGGTCTAGTCCAGCAGTTCAACATCGGCTTCATCGATCGTCACCGATGCCCCCTGCTGCATAAAATTGACCAGCACTGTGAGGCGGTGCTGGGAGTGAGTCTCGGTAACGGTACCCTGGACCCCTGTCATTGGACCTGAAATAACAATTGCACGACGGCCGACCAGTGGTTTGGATTCCGGTCGAATGTCTGCTCCCTCATGGTTGAGCAGGCGGATTCTGCGGAGGTCGATGATGAGCTCTGCGGAATCAGTAACTTCCAGGCAGTTCGCGACACAGCCTGTTGAGACCGTTAAATAACGGTCCTCTTCTTTGCCTCGCACAAACACGTAGCCGTGAAACAACGGCAGATAACTTGTGCGAATTCGACCGGCAGGCGATCTCTTGCGTGTTTCTGCCAACGGGCAGTAATGCGAGATTCTCGCCGACCGTAGTCGTCGCATCAGCTCCTTTTCCCGGCGACTGAGCGTGTGAATTGCGTACCAATCGGTACCTACCGGGCAGGGAGTCGTCTCGTCCAGCAGGTTGTCCGGAAACATGTCGGGTTCGCGTGCCAGAATTGGCATATACCTTATCCTGTGTAGCAGGAGGAACGGGTTCGCCCCGGATCCGTGGCGGAGAAGACGACCTCAACAGGGTAGAGTGTGTGATCCGGGCTCTCAGGGGCCTGGAGTTCTTGTTCGGTTTCCCTGGCCGGAATACCATGGGATCTGAGTGGACATGGCCTGATGTCGTCACTGGAATCGGGTGCGCCCAGTCGGTGACGGGGGAGTGGTTCGAAGAGTTATGTTCTCCCGTTTTGATCCGGGAGGGTTCATCCATGTGGACGGCAGCTGCGAGCGAAGTCGCCACACCAAACCTTGTTGACTCGATGGCGCTGGTGATTCGTCATCGAACCTGTTAGCCACCCTTGAACAATATCGGGATCTCAAGACTTCTTCTCCTCCATGGAACGAACCGTTCGCTTCCGACATAGTCACCACGATCTCGATTGATTCACCCACTCACTCTCCGGCTAATGTGGTTACAGCGTATTAGTATTGGCAGGAATCATACGACGGTCAGTGAGATTCGGTCAACGACAACAATCAGGAAAGAGAATGTTGATTTTGTTAGGTGGTAGCGGATACGTTGGTCAGGCACTGCAGGCGGGGTTGGCCGTGCGCGGAATGGATTTTCGGTCACTGACTCGTGCCCAGGTTGACTACACGGATGCAGCGTTGCTTAAGAAATACCTTCGGAGCTGCCGGCCTCAGTTCGTATTCAATGCTGCCGGATATACAGGGCAACCGAATGTCGATGCCTGTGAACAGCACCGGGCCGACTGCCTCGCGGGCAATAGTGTGTTGCCAGGAACAGTGAGGGCCGTTTGTGAAGATTTGAAGATTCCCTGGGGACATGTGTCGTCTGGATGCATCTTTACGGGAACTCTGGACGACGGTACTGGTTTCTCAGAAAGTGATAACCCCAACTTCACCTTTCGCCAGAACAACTGCAGCTTTTATTCCGGATGCAAAGCACTGGGTGAGGAGGTGCTGGAGGGTGCCGAGCGCTGCTGGATCTGGAGACTGCGGATACCGTTCAACCATGTTGATTCCCAGCGTAATTATATCAGCAAGATGGTGAATTACGACCAACTGCTTGATGCGACCAACAGTCTGTCTCATCTGAACGAATTCGCCAATGCCTGCATTGATTGCGCTGTGCGGGAGTGTGACTACGGCATCTGGAATCTGACCAATCCAGGATCCGTCAGGACTCGGCAGGTGATCGAACTTATTCGACGACATGGGCTCAGTAACAAGTCCTTTGAGTTTTTTGAAAGTGAAGACGAGTTTCTGCGGATTGCAGCAAAGACACCACGTTCCAACTGCGTACTTGACAGCAGTAAGGCTGTTGCCGCCGGGCTGCCACTGAGCCCCATCGAAGAGGCTCTTGAAAAAGCAATGAAAAACTGGGTCCCGGCATGAAGACGATTTTGATCACCGGCGGAGCCGGGTTCATCGGCAGTTGCTTTCTGCGACGGCTGGCATCGCGCAGCGATCTCAGACTGATTAATCTGGATAAACTCACTTACGCCGGCAATCCGGATTCACTTCCGGATACCGCCAACCATGAGCTTATCGTTGGCGATATCGGTGATTCTTCGCTGATTCGCGCATTGCTGGAACAGCATCGGCCTCAGACGATCGTCAATTTCGCCGCGGAGTCTCATGTGGATCGCTCGATCGACGGTCCACTCACATTCGTGGAAACCAATGTACTGGGGACGTGCCGATTCCTGGAAGAAATCCGAAATTACTGGAGCCGGCTGGATGGATGCGCGGGCAAAGCATTCCGTTTTCTGCATGTGTCGACAGATGAGGTCTACGGGTCCCTTGGTGACACCGGGTTCTTTACCGAGACGACGCCGTATTCTCCTAACAGTCCCTATTCCGCCTCCAAGGCGTCTTCCGATCATTTCGTTCGCGCCTGGCATCACACTTACGGGTTGCCAGTGCTGCTCACAAATTGTTCCAATAACTATGGACCGTATCAGTTTCCTGAAAAGCTGATTCCACTGATGATTCTGAACGCTGTTGAAGGACGCCCGTTACCGATCTACGGCGATGGTCTCAACGTACGCGACTGGCTGTTTGTCGAAGATCATTGTGAAGCCATCGAAACAGTTTTGTTGCGAGGAGAAGTGGGCGAGTCCTACAACATTGGCGGCAATACAGAACGTACAAACATTGACATTGTCAAAACGATTTGTGACGCCGTGGATCGGCAATGTCCTGGTTTATCACACACACCGTGCAGTTCGCTGATTACGCATGTAAAAGATCGACCGGGACACGATCGCCGTTATGCGATCGATGCCTCGAAGATTCGTGATCATCTGGGCTGGATGCCCAGGACAGATTTTGCGACTGGCATTGAGACAACCGTGCGCTGGTACCTCGAACGTTCTGATTGGGTCCAACGAGTGCAAAGCGGCAACTACCAACGCGAAAGACTCGGTCTAAAATGAGCAAGTTCAAAAAGGGCATCATTCTTGCGGGAGGCTCAGGCTCACGCCTGTTTCCACTGACGCTGGGGATCAGTAAACAGATGATGCCGGTTTACGACAAGCCGATGATTTACTACCCACTATCCGTGTTGATGCTTGCCGGAATCAGAAATGTGCTGGTGATCTCGTCACCTCGCGATATTCGTGGATTCGAACAGCTGTTGGGAAGCGGCGAGCAGTGGGGAATGGCGTTCTCCTATGTGACGCAGCCAAAACCCGAAGGGCTGGCTCAGGCATTCGTTCTGGGAGCCAACTTCATAGGGGACGATCACGTGGCGCTTGTCCTGGGTGACAACATATTCTACGGCAGAGGACTTCGGCAACTGCTGTCAAATGCGGTATCGCTGGAGTGCGGGGCAACCATCTTCGGTTATGAGGTACGTGATCCTGAACGGTATGGGGTTGTCGAGTTCGGTGACACTGGCAGAGTCGTATCGCTGGAAGAAAAACCTTCAGCACCTCGATCGAATTTTGCCGTACCAGGTCTGTACTTTTATGACAATGACGTGGTGGAGATTTCGCAGAATCTGAAGCTGTCGGACCGTGGTGAGTTTGAAATCACAGATGTCAATCGCGAGTACATGAACCGTGGCCGTCTGCAGGTTGAATTGTTGTCACGCGGATTTGCGTGGCTGGACACGGGGACACACAATTCACTACTGGAGGCGGGGCAGTTTGTGGCTGCGATCGAGAATCGAATGGGGCTCAAAATTTCCTGTCCCGAGGAAATCGCATTTCGCCGTGGGCTGATCGATGCGGTGCAACTCCTGAATCTCGCCGAACAGTATCCTAATGATTACGGCGAATATCTGAGGTGCGTGGCAGCGAGGCGGTAGAGCCTTCAGAGCCGCGTTTGAAAACACCGCTCCGGAGGAGTCTTTAACGGTTCCCTGACAGTGTTGAAAATTGTGCCGCTGGGCAGACCCGCACAGCCCGGAACGGACGTGTCGAAGGTGTGGAGTCCTGATCTGTCGTCAGTACTCAAAAACAAACCGGGACATCCTATCTTCGCGCTGCACACCACCTAACCGCATCCGATCTCGCAGCCGGCGTCTGCAGACAAGAGACTGCCAGCCGTCCGGTCCTGAAAACAGGGCTAGCATTGATTTCGGAAAATAAAATAGTCTTCCGTGACGGAGACCTGCAAATTCTGCGTGTTGGCATGCACTCTCGTTCGCAGTGGCTCACGGTCAGCGACACAACGTTGGAATTCGGCTTTCGGTCACCCAGAGGGGCGGAGTCTGCGCAAATTGCTGCTCGAATCGAAGGTGTCGTGTGCTCAGAACAATCAGTGAACGCATGGCGAGACATGTTGTATTTCGTCGTCGGCTGCCGGCCAAATTCGGCCGGCGTCCTTTCTACGTAACTCCGGACTCGGCACTGGCCTACCTGAAGCCCGGCTTTGCAGGCTTCAGCGACCTGATTACCGTCGCTTCTGAACGTGTTGGGAAAGGTGACTGTGTCTGGGATATCGGAGCCAACGTGGGGTTCTTTGGGCTTATGGCATCGCATAAAGTTGGATCGGAGGGCACGGTCGTTTGTGTGGAACCGGACCCGATTCTGGCCTCCTTAGTCCAGCGATCTGCTGGGTTGTCGGTCAACCAGGATTGCTGCATAAACGTCCTGTGTGCAGCCGTTTCCAGTACCAGGGAGATCACACAGTTTTTCATCGCGGGACGCGGGCGTTCCTCCAGTTCGCTGCTGGACACCAGTGCTTGTAGTCAGACAGGCGGAACGAGATACACGCAATTTGTGCCCACAACGACCTTGGACACAATGTTGTCAGTCTTTCCCCCTCCAACGTTACTCAAGATCGATGTGGAGGGTGCAGAAGAATTGGTGCTTCAGGGTGGACGACAATTACTTGAACAGTTCCGCCCGCAACTCTATGTAGAAGTTGGAACACGGCAGTCTCCCAACGTGACTGCGCTATTGCGGTCATTCGACTACGAGTTGTTCGACGGAACTCAGTCTCTGGCGAGCCAACAGCCTGGTTCGAAATGTGTGTGCAATACGCTTGCAGTTCCTGCAGAGCGGTCACGGCTGACAATCACAGCATGACACCACGGTGAAACACACAAGTAGGTGCTGAATTTGGGACTTTCGCATTAGCAATGTATGCTGAATAGTCTCCGACAACTTTTCTTGTTCCTGACCATTCGCCAAACGTGGGCATTCTTTGCGCTGTTCATCAGCATGCTTATTGCCGCCGCACTCGAAGTAGCCGCGCTGGGAGCAGTCCCGACCTGTATCCAGGCACTCACAAGTTCTAGTCCTGACGATGGTATTACATTACCAGCGTGGGTACTGAAATTACTGGGACTGGATTCGATCACGAATCTTGCCGTTGCTGCCGGACTATTGCTGTTTGGAGCTTATCTCATCAAAATATTGCCGCCTTTGCAGTGGCAGTGTTTCGCATTTTTCTCGTCAAACGGACCCAGTGGCACCTGATCTCGCAACTATGCCGTCGCTATATCGATGCAGACTTCGAATTCCACCTGCAGCATTCGAGTTGCGAATTGCTCCGCAATGCAAACGTGGAAATACAGAAGATCATGAACGGCGTGTTAATTCCACTGACAGTTGTTGTGCTGAGTGCCACTGTAACAAGTGCCGTCGTGGTCGTTCTGTTCTGGTTCGAACCGGTCGCGGCCGGATTGTTGTTTGCGGCGACATCTTCGTTCACAATCATTTATTTCACCGCCATCCAGCGCAAAGTAGCCACGCATTCCCGACGGGCTCAGCGGCAGAAAGCCGACTTCATCAAACATTTCAACATGGTGATCGGAAGTCTGCCTGAAATCCGAATTTTGGGGAAGGAAGACTTCTTTCGCCGGGAGCTCGGTCAATCGGCAAAGTTGACGGCAAGTGCCCAGCGATTCCACATGCTTGGAAACCAGGCAGTGAGCCGCTGCCTGGAAACAGTAGTGACGGCTGCCTTTGCGATTCTGATCGCTTTCATGGCCATCGGTGCCGACGATGCTTCCCAGTTAGCTCCGGCGCTAGGCCTGCTGGCGATTGGCATGATTAGAATCCGCGGCCTGGCGGTCCAGATTCTTAGCGGGTTCACTCAAATTCAGGCTTCTCATATCGCTGTTGGCCCGGTCTTCCGCCATCTTCAGATGGCCGATTTACATTCCGCGAGAGCAGGTGGGGGTGGCATCACTGAAACTGAAACGATGGATTCTCGAATCGGGTTCTCGAATGTTAGTTACCGGTATCCGGGGGCGGAATCATCTTCGATTTCCGAGGTTTCATTTACAGTTGGTGGGCATCTGTGGGCCGAGTGGATCCGGACAATCGACTCTGCTAAAGATGCTATTGGGGCTGCTCAGACCGTCGGCTGGAAAGTTCTGTGGCTTCGGAATTGATGTCGCACAGAATCCAACTGTCCGGCAGGAGCAGGTTGAATACGTGCCTCAGTCCATCTATGTGCTCGATGACACAATCGAAAACAACATCGCATTCGGTACGCGTGAAAACCGGATTGACCACCGATGAGTTCGCCGGGCCGCGGAGCGGGCGCAATTAATGTCATTTGTTGAATCATTGCCCGAAAGGATTCAGACGCACGTTGGCGAATGTGGTGGGAGGCTGTCCGAGGGACAGAGGCAAAGGCTCGGTATCGCTCGAGTGTTGTACAAAGAACTAGCCGTGTTGATTCTGGATGAGATCACGTCCGCGCTTGACCTGGAAACCGAAGCTAGGATCGTCGGAGAACTCCTCAGGCTCAAGAGTGTCTGCACGACTTTTTTTGCGGCACACGACCTGGACCTGATGTCTGAGTTTGACCGTATTATTGAGACGGACTCCGGGCATTTGCGCGAGCTGTCATTATTTCGGCTTGCTGCCTGACTGCTCTTAGAGAGCCTTCCTGATGATGTTTTCACCTGTCCACAATTATGTCTTCATTCACATTCCCAAGTCTGCCGGCAGCAGTATCCGAAAATCGCTTTCTGACATTGACCGACCACCACGGCCTTTACGGATCTGGAACCGACTGACCGGGAGAAAAATTGCACAGCCGGTCGTGGAGATACAGAGTCTTCACACACACTCGGACGCAAGAGATGTGCTGAAATCGCTTGGTACAGAAACGTACGGAAAATGCTTCACGTTTGCTTTTGTACGCAACCCATGGGACCGAATCGTGTCCCTATACAATCATGTCTGGCAGGGTGCACTGGACCGAGCTGCCGGGCGACAACAGCCAAAAGTCCTGACTGCTCAGGAAGAGATCGAAAACTCAAAACGCGTTGAGTCGTTAGGATTTCGAAAGTGGCTGTTGTCTGAGGAATATCAGAGTGACAAGTATGGCCAGAGCCTGACGCAGCGGAGCCAGCTGCAATGGCTCTGCGATGACAACGGCCAGCTGATCACTCAATTTGTGGGACGTGTGGAATCCATTCAAGACGATATCCGGCAGGTTGAACGTGGGATCAACGCACGAATTCATCTGGTTCACGTCAATAAGTCCCGTCATCGAGATTATCGCGATGAGTACTGCGATGAGACCCGTGATTTTGTGGCTCACCATTTTCGGGAAGACATCGAGACCTTCGACTATACGTTCTAAGCTTCCGTCGTTGAGTATTGTAACCTGCTGACGGAACGATTGGCAGAATGAACAAAATATTCTGATTGCATATCGGGATGCACAAAACAGGCACGACAGCCCTGCAGCGGTTTTTTCGCATCAACGCAGATCACCTGAGCTGTTCCGGATATCTGTATCCATCTGCAGGCCGTGGCATTCATCGGGGACAGCATTTACTGGCTCACGGAATTGAAGATACTCCGTCGCTGCTGGCCGAATGGGAAGATGTATATCGCGAAGCGGACAGGTCGTTATGTCAGAACCTGATCCTCAGTCCGGAAGACTTTGAATTCCGCCGCGACGATCGCTTTCAGCAGAAAGGTCAGATGACCGGTCAGAAGTGTGGTTGGTTTGAAACGAAGATCGTCGTCTATCTAAGACGCCAAGATCAATTTGCTCAGTCTGCTTACCTGAAAAATCCGCGCATAAGCGGCTTGACGGGAAGCGTCCTGGATTTCATCGCGATCAATCGGACCAAATTTGATTACTACCGTTTTCTGGAACCTTGGCGCGAATGTTTCGGGAGGCAGAATATTCTGGTTCGGGTCTACGAAGAGGCAAGGTCTTCGGGTGGTCTCTTCGCCGACTTCGTGAATAGCGTTGGTTTGTCCCGGGACACCGACTGGAGAATTCCTGAGGGGCGCATCAATTCGTCGGTCCCACCCGGAAGCGGCGGAACCCTGCAACTGCTGAACCAACTGCCAATCACAGACAGGATTCGACGGAGATTGATTGGGCGACTTCTTCGATCCGACGATTCTGAAAGGCCTGGCTTGTGGTGCCACCGTTTGATATCGACATCCGATCGGACGGCAATCCTGCAGCAGTTTGAAATATCAAACCAGCGTGTAGCGTTGGAGTATCTTGGACGTTCCGACGGAAAACTCTTTAAGAGCGGCCCGTGAACAATACATACAGGCGGTCAACACACCCTGGCCGGAGATTTCGGGCCAGCCTTGATTCTGCCACAGCAGGACCTCAGTGAAACAGGTGTCTTCAGCGCTCGAAGCTGATCACGCATTGCTACCCGGTGGTCGATTCGCCACGGCAGCGACCAGGACCGAATCCCTGGTTCTGCCGGACGGACTATATACGCATTCAGATATGAGACATTGTCGGGGCGAAAGCGTATGATGATTCTTTCTCGTTTACGTTCATCCGCAATCCGTGGGCAAGAATGTTGTCGCTCTACAACAACGTCCGGCAGGGAGCACTCGAGCGGGCTGAAGGACAACCTGCCCCCGAAAATCCGGACTGCCGAGGAAGAACTGGCAGAATCAAATCGCGTTACCGAGATGAGTTTTCGGAAGTGGTTGCGGTCTGAAGAGCACCTGAACGAGAAATATGGTGAGAGTCTCACGAGAAGAAGTCAGATCGAATGGTTGCGGAACGAGTCTGGCAATCAAATCGTCGACTACATCGGTCGTGTCGAAACGATCGCTGATGACTTCCGGCTCATCGCCGATCGCCATGTTAGAGGAATGAATCAGCACACTCGACAACACCGCAATCGCTGAAGTGTCAGAAAAAAAGACCATGGTCCTGGTAGCGGGACCTGAATCATCCGGAACGCGAATTTTCACGGAGGTATTTTCGCAGCATCATGCCGTCAGCGGATCTCCAACGGCCAGTGATCATTATGACCTGATGGATGACATCTGGACGGATATTCGCAGCGGAGACCGGGACGCGGCAGTCTCGAAACTCGCCACCACAAAACTGCGAGACGTCGTGATTACCAGACGATCATTGCCACATGGCCCAGCTGTTGGAAAACCGCCCGAGTACTTGAAGTTTCCCGATTTTGACATGTTTCTTGATGTCGTCACAGAGTGCGGCTATCGCCTTGTCGTATTTGTACCAACCCGTTGTCCACTCGCGACGGTGGCCTCCTCTGTATTGCAGCGGGATTCGGTCAGGGGCGATCCTCAAAAGTCACTTAATCAGTATCAGGCGAGTCTGACGCATATCACAGGATTCTGTATTCGAAACTCAATTCCGTATTTTATTCTTTCACTGGAAGCGGCTGTGCTGGACGGGGCAGCGTACATAAATTCCATGTTCAGCCTGCTGGGACTCGTTTCACAGGCGGATCTGCAGTTCTGTGGGTGTTCAGAGGTTAACAGGCGACGCTATGAATGGGCAGCAGCGAATCTGACCCCACGCCTGATCGCTGATGAAATTTCGGCTACGGAAATGCGTGACACCAGGAAACAACCGAATCCATCCGGAATCAGGGGACTGTGGCGAAAGCTTGCCGGTTAACGGCGGCACGGTTCAGTGTTCTCTGAAGATCCCAAGTCAGGAACCGATCGACCTGAGGAGTATGTCCGAGAACTGGCGCTCAACGATTTTCTAACAGATTCCTGAAGCCAACCGACACTCCTCTGCGATGCGCCAATCCGAAACGATCACGACCTCATAAAGTCGCAAACATTCAATCGTGAACGCCAGATTCCAAAAATTGTTTGAAGAAACGAGAGCATTGCTGACCGGAACGCCTTCTTTCGTTCGACGTTATGAGTGCCTGCTGCAGTCGATGGGAGCTGCTCCGTCCCCGGAATACGACCTGGTCTATGTACTTCCTCCCTCAAAACATCAAGGCTGGATTCTGGACGCGATCTGTCATGAAATCGACGAGCACATTGATGTCAAGACTGCCTTCGTAAAATTGGGGGACGACCTGCCGACGGCCCGAGGTTACTTCTATTCACACTATGGCTACCTGCGGGACACAATCCTCCGGCAACCTGATGTGCTGCATGGCAAGAACCTGCTGTTCTACACGCATCCGCGACAAATGTGGTATCCGCAGGAAGAACTGGTTCATGTGATGAACATGGCCGACAGTGTTATCAGCATGTGTTCTCTGTTTGTCTCCCAACTCATCGAACAGGGAGTATCACCGGAACTTGTGAAAGTGGCGTTGGTCGGTGCAGACGCCGACCGGTTTCAGCCACACGTACGCGGGAAAGGAAGAATCGGACTTTGCTCGTCGTACCTGCCGCGCAAGGGGGGCGACCGTATTCTGGACCTTGTCCGAGCAATGCCAAAACAAAGTTTCGTGCTTTGCGGGAAGAAATGGCCGGATTGGGACCGCTTCAGCGAACTGACATCACTGGCGAATTTTGAATACGTTGACATTCCTTACAGTGAATATCCGGAATTCTACAACTCAATCGACGTCTTTTTGAGTGTCTCCGAACTGGAAGGCGGACCGGTGCCGCTGATCGAAGCAGCCATGTGCAACGCCGTCCCGGTTTGCTCAAACACAGGCCACGCCCCGGACATCATCGTTCACGGAGAAAACGGACACCTGTTCGATACCACGGCACCAACCTCGGAAATCATGGCACTGATCAAAGAAGCACTCAGTTCCCCATGTGATGTCCGCAGCACCGTTGAGCATCTGACATGGAAACGGTTCAGCTATCAGATTCAGGAGATCGCAGGTCTTCGGCATGCAGAAACAGCAACCTCGGTATCCAAGGCAGCCTGAAGCGAAACATTGGACTCTGTATCTTCCATCACAGTATTTGACTGGTTTGCCACATACGGACAGCCAAATTGTCCGTTTCTGGTCTTTGGAAAGGGACCGAGTTTCGGACTCCGCGATCAATACGTTCTGGAAGACTACATTCTTGTCTCATTGAATCATGTGGTTCGTGAACAAAAGGTCGACTTTGCCCACATTGTTGACATTGATGTGATCGAGGACTGTGAGGACTGCCTCTTCGCAAATACTCGTTGGCTGATCATGCCGGAAGTACCGCATGTAAATTGTCATCCCACGGCTCTGGTTCTCGATGATTTCATCGACACAACACCCGTGCTGCGTGCATTTGCAGAACATGGCCGACTGCTCAGTTATCCACTCTGGAGTGCACGCCGGCATGGATTCCCGTCACCTGTTCAGGGGACCTTCAGCGGATCTGTGGTCATCAATCTGCTCGGGCGACTTGGCGTCACAAATGTCCGAACGCTGGGCATGGACGGCGGGGCCTCCTACAGCAGGGCGTTTGATGATCTGACCAAAAGAACGCTGTTCAAAAATGATCACACTAGCTTCGACATTCAGTTCTCAGAGATTCGGAAGTCCGTTGAGGAATTTAAAATGAGCGTTGAATCTTTAGTGGACCCAATTCGTATATTCACTGGTGCAGATGACAGTCAGATGGTTGCCGCTCACGTACTTGAGTACTCCATTCGAAAGCACACGCAACATCCCGTTCAGTTTTTCTGCATGCGGAATATGCCGGTTCCGCTCCCAAAGGACCCAAAGAACCGACCAGGAACGGGTTTTAGTTTCAATCGATTCCTGATTCCGAAGCTGACCGGCTATGAGGGCAAAGCCTTGTACATCGATGCCGATATGCTGGTGTTCGATGATATCGCGAAACTGTGGAATACTCCGCTTGACGGAAAGCTGGTGCTGTGCAGTACGCAGAACGAAGTTCCCCACGGGTGGGAAGGTGGCAATAATAACGACCATGGCGAGGGGCGCTACTGGACACCAGGTCGTCAGATGAGCGTTATGCTGATGGATTGTTCGAAGCTGAACTGGGATATCGAACGCATCGTCGAAGGTCTGGATCGTGATGAATACAGCTACAAGCAACTGATGGCGGAGTTATGTATCCTGCCCACGGATTCTATTGCAGATACAATCCCGAACGAATGGAACTGTCTGGAATGGTACGAAGAGGGGCGTTCCCAACTTGTCCACTTCACGGTTGTCCCGACTCAGCCCTGGAAAAACGACAAGAGTCCCATTAAGGACCTTTGGGAAGACGCCTATCGCGAGGCGCTGGCCGCTGGTGCGGTCCCAATGAGCATTGTAGAAGAATCCGTGCAGCACAAACTGGTAAAGGATTCTTTGCTGGACATTGCAACGGAAGTCCGGTCATCCCCTGACGCCAGGCCCGAGGCGGTACCCGAACAGGACGCTCCTGGTGGTCACGCCGAAAGTCTGCGATTACGGCGCATGTTGTGGAACTCCATGATTTCTTCCCACGAAGCCAGCGCCGAGCTGAACCGAATCAAGTCGTCACCGGCGTTCTTTTTGGAAGACATGCTGATCCGCCGGCCCGCCGCGTTTGGTGCTCGAGTCTACCGGGGTATCAAGCGTCGTGTCGTTTAGCAGACCCTCAAAATTCAATGAGTCCGGTGACAATGACCCTAAGAGATACAGCTTAAGGATCACTGTTGGCCAGCACGTTCAACATGCGAATCCAGACGACCCGGATAACAACATCAAACGCAAAATCCTGCTGGGCCTGTTCGGGCAAGGATGTGAAACCTACGATCAAATTCAACGAATGGCAGATCCGGCGTTGCACTGATTACAGATTTCGGTTTTCGGGTGAATGTCGTCGACTTGCAGACCTTCCAGCTGCCACTCCGGACATTCAAGGAATTCATTGTTGAGTTTGGTATTGTCAAACTTCGCAGAATCAAATTCATCTCAATCTGTGATTCCGTGCAGCGAATGAACAACCGTGGACTCCTGCGTCGCCTGGTCAGTGTGGCAACAAAGCTGACGAGCGCGCCAACGCGCAGAATCAGATCTCATCGCGGTCTTGGAATCATCTTCCATGGACCATTGCAGCAGATATCTACGATTCGCAGAGCTCCGTAGTGTCGTAACCGAATTCAGCATCTTAACGATGTTACGGCCCATAGGACTGAATTGATTGTGAAAGAACAGTTTCGGCTGGCGATGACGTATCTTAAATCGCCTCGAGACATTCTGCGTAATGCCCGGTGGCGACTGAACTGCAGTATCTCTCAGGAACCCATTGTTTTCGTTCTGGGAGCACCTCGAAGCGGCACGACATTGTTGCAGCGTGTCCTGACGCTGCATGACCAGCTGTTCTCGATTCAGGGGGAGACCGGACTTTTTTCCCGTCAAAATATTTTTGCGAGGAAACACTTTCACCTCTCATGGGATGAAACCCGGACACTGTTTGAGCAGAGTTCCGATATCGTTGATCTTCTGCAAAACGGCGTCTGCCGTCTCCGGAAACTACAACAGTTGTCCAGTGATACACGGATGGTGGAAAAGACACCTCAACACGTATTACAGCTGAAGTTTCTGACACGGCACTTCCCCAATGCCAGATTTTTGCACATCATCCGGGACGGACGCGACTGTTATTGTTCATCGCTCAATCACCCGAACATTCGGCAAGAAACGTCGGTGCGCAGGTTTGCGCGATATTGGGCGGCCTGCGTTCACACCGGACTTGCGTTTGATTCCCATCCGAATGTCACACGTCTGACTTATGAAGAATTTGTCGAATCTCCTCACGCCGTGCTCTCTCGCATAATGCTGGCACTGGGCCTGTCACCGCAGGAGAAACAGTTGGACACATACGCAATCGGACTTGATGTGAGATCAGAACGGCAGGAATTCGCTCGCCTGTCCCAACCGATTCAAACGACATCTGTTGGGCGCTGGAAGGAGGAACTAACTACAGCGGAGGTGCAGACTTTCAATCTTTACGCTGGAAAAGTTCTCGCTGAGCTGGGTTACCCATCGTCGTCTCCGTCATCAGCGACGAAATTATCTGAGACCGGACAAATAACCGGGTCCGCGGCGTGAACCCCATGAAGCTTGGAATATTGATTCTGAATTACAATGGCCTGCGGTGGCTGCCGGCGCTGCTGCAGTCGCTTAAAGAAGAAGCACTGCCGACCCAACGCATTTACGTGGTCGACAACGCAAGCAGTGACGAGAGCCTGAATTACGTGGCTGCCGAACATCCCGACGTTCGTATCATTCGACACTCAGAGAACCTTGGATATGCGGAAGCCTACAATCGAGCAATTCCACGCGCGTTTGGCGACGGCTGCGAATGGGTCTGCCTGCAGAACACGGACACCATTGTGCAGCCGCACTGGCTGCAGCCGATGACGGCGGCAGCAAACGACCAGTCGATCGGTCTCATGGGACCCGTATTCACAGAGTGGGAAAGTGGCGAACCCAACTATTACATGAAAGGGCGTTGCCGCAACGTAATCCCATACATGATGGATCCTGTTTATCCCCCATCGGACCGTGACTGGGTCGAAGGCAGCTGCCTTTTTGTGCGGAAAGAATGCTTCGAGCAGATCGGCGGACTGAATACGCTGTATTTCATGTACTGGGAAGAAGCTGACCTGTGCCGTCGTGCCCGGCACAAAGGGTGGCGTGTTGTGATTGTGCCGGGCAGTGTCTGTAAACATTTTTCCGGCGGATCAGCGACTCAGACTCGTCCAGGATTCCTGCAGCTTCGGAATCATTTCATTTATCAGCTTACCGATCCCTTTCACAGTTTTGCCCGAAACATCATGGCCTCAGGGCGACTGGGCCTGACCTACCTCAAGCAATACACCTGGGACCGACCAAGCGCGTCGGCTTCATTCCGCCTACTGCAGGCATTAGGGTCCACAGTGGCCAATGTCGGCCACTGCTACGGTTCATGGAAACAAACGTGAAGATTAAAACCGCGCCAGTTTCAGAGAGTTGCTGTGTCACCTGTCGGGGGTATTTCGATATCAACTGCACTCACGCCGTTCAGTCATAAAGAACAACTCCGATGAACTCCATCAGAAAAGTTGTCAAGAGACCTGCACGAGCAGTGATGAACGTCTTGAGTCCGCTGGAACGCTCGTTCAATGAGGCTGCATCCACATTTGTACCATCCTTCTATCGAATGCCTGATTTTCTATGCGTTGGATTTAAAAAATCGGGGACGACCTGGCTTACTGCAAACCTGCGACATCACCCCGACATATTTATACCACCCGAAAAAGAACTCCATTATTTCACGGCAAGACCATTTCTACCCTTGCTGACTTACACAAGGTCGTTCCCCACATCAAGAAATGTTGTCTGTGGAGACATGACGCCGGACTATTGTAAGGTCAGCGGGAAAACCGTGCGTTACATCCGGAGAGTTGCTCCGGAGACAAGAATCATTTCAATGGTGCGCAATCCAACAGATCGCGTTTGGTCGCTGACCAAAATGCACTGGAGAGTCAAATACCGGGAACGTGATCTCAAACAGGAGACACCGTCAAGAATTATCGAGCTATGGAAATCCCGAAATATGCAGAATGCCGGCGACTATCTCACGCCGTTGCGCAGCTGGTTCAGAGAATTTGGTAAAGAGCGAGTGCATTTCGTTATTCATGATCACGTTATTTCGCAGCCAGGTCAGGTGATGAGCGATATCTTTCACCACCTCAATGTTGACGAATTCAAGCCTGATAACGATATCCTGAACCAGGTCGTTTGCCGGGGGCAAGACGCCGGATTACCGGAAGAACTAAAGAGCTGGCTCGACACTCATTATCGTCGGTTCAACATAGAGCTCAACGACTACCTGGACGGTGCTGTGAGCAATTGGCTGCATTACTGACACATTAATGTTTTCCCGAAAGCGGCTTTGAAAGGATTTCACATGTCTGAAGTTGAGTCGCCTCGAATGGTGCAAATGGACACCGGAGGTCTTCAAAAGACCGCTGGCAGACACCGCTTACAATACTGCAGTGCCGAACCGTTTCCTCATATTGTCATCGATGATTTTTTCGTGCCTGAGTTGCTGACCGAGATTCTCGAGGAGCATAAGGACTTCGGTCAGCACGTGAATGGAGCCAAACGGTATGCAACAGCGACCGAGCAAAAGATGGCGTCTCGGAATGAAGATCACTTCGGCACACGAACTCTGCAGCTCATGCGTTCTCTAAATTCAAGTCCGTTTCTTCGCTTTCTGGAAAAATTGACCGGCATCGAATCACTTATTGCCGATCCGCACTTTGTGGGCGGTGGTCTGCACACGACTCGGCGTGGAGGATTTCTGAAGATTCACGCGGACTTCAACAAGCACCCTGAATTCAGACTCGATCGCAGACTCAACCTGCTTGTTTATCTCAACAAAGACTGGGAAGAGGATTGGGGTGGACACTTTGAACTTTGGAATCCGGAAATGACCGCGTGTGCGAAGAAGGTGCTGCCTATCTTCAATCGGATGGTTGTTTTTTCGACGACTTCGACATCATTTCACGGTCAACCGGACCCACTCATGTGTCCTGATCTGCGTGCCAGACGATCGATCGCTTTGTACTACTACACGAATGGTCGGCCAGCGGACGAGATTCGCGAGCATCACAACACACTGTTTCGGGAACGAAATGTCAACGATCGCGGACCGCGGCTGCGTCGAGCGAAGGATTCGTGCAAATCATTGATCCGCGACATGACACCGCCGGTCATCTGGAACGTGTCAAAGCAGCTGCTTGGCCGTCGCCCCTGATTTCTGGACGTCTGTTCGCCGCTTGAAGAATCCGTGCCACGGAAGGTGAGATTCATGAACGCCACCATCGTAATTCCCGTATTCAACCGCGCGCAAGAGCTTTCAGTTGTGCTTGACGGTTTGGGAAATCAAACAGAAACAATGGCTGATATCGAAGTTCTGGTATGCGACGACGGTAGTACTGAAGACCTGTCTGCCACCACAGATACGTACAAGACGGTCCTTCCGAACCTTCGCTTAATCCGTCAGGCAGCATCAGGACCCGCAGCCGCCAGAAACCTCGGAATTCGTGAATCCAATGCTGATACGATTATCTTCCTGGACAGTGACATTGTGCTTGACGAGGACGTTGTCGCGCAACTTATCCATTCGCTGAAGGTCAATCCGGATTGGGTCGGTGCTGAGGGCCGCGTTGTTGGATCCGGCGGTAATCAAGGTCCGCTGTGGTATGCGCCGACCTGCAGGAACGGGGGAGTCTACCTCACCGCAAATATTGCCTACCGAAAAGACGTTTTGCTGAGTATCGGCGGGTTCGACGAAGGTTTTCCGAGAGCCGCTGCCGAAGATGTCGACCTTGCAATCCGAGTGATGGAAAAAGGGAGTATTGGATTCAATCCGGAGGCTGTCGTGACACATCCTCGTTCTCGAAAAACGTTCCGAACTCACTGGAATAAGCGACTCGACTGGGAATCCGTCAGGATCATTGCCGACCGGCATCGGGTTGCTGCGTGGCCGGGCAGATCAACTCGGTACCCACGACTGCGAACGGCGTTTTGCGCACTCATTAAACTGCCGGCCGGCCGTGCCCTTGCTTCACTGAGGTTTGCAGTTCGAGAGAAGTTTGTTGACGGTATGATTGGGTCTTGTCATGCCTTGTTCGACATCATCTGCAGCGTAACGGTCATGCCATCAATCCTGTTTGGGAAGACGCCGGATGTGAGAGACTATCTCACGATGCAGCCTGCCGGTCCGGAAATGCTAGCGGAAACACCTCAACCGGCATGATGGCTGAAATTGCCATTGTCCCTCAAGTACAGCACCCATCCTGTGACACAATTACATAACGGCATGGACGTTCAACGTCTTCAACAAGGTCAAGTTGGCATTGTCATTGCCACGCACAGGTACTGCTTTCCCCTGGAGCGATGTATCAGCAGCCACATGGAACTGCTCGAATCACCCACGGACATTGTGTTCGTGGACAATGGGTCCGACGGCGAAATGACTGCATGGGCGAAAGAGCGTTATCCTGAAATCACGATCATCACACGGAAAGAAAATGGGTTCTTCTGCGGTGGCTATAACTCAGGAATGCAGCACGCCATTGACCACAACTACGAGTACGTGTTGATTGTGAACGCTGACACGGAGGTCTGCAATACCACGTATATGTCAAGGCTCGTTTCTGCCGCGGAGCGCCACCCAACAGTGGCATTCCTCGGACCTAAGGTGTACCTTCGCGAACCGGGAAAGGTGCAGAATACGATGCTGCGATACCCATGGTTTAGCCGTCATTTGTCTCACTGGTTGACGTCGCGATTTAGAGCCAGGAATGGTAGCGCCGTCACGAATACCGAAACGAGGGTGGATTCTCTAAACGGTGTTTGCACGCTGTGTCGTGTTGATGCTCTTCGCAATATTGGTCTGATGGATGAAATAATGGGAGGCTATGTCGAGGATACTGACTGGAGCTGGCGCGCACGCCAAAAGGGCTGGCACAGCCTCTATGTTCCGGTTACCAGTATTTTACATCATCAGCCCGCTGAGGAGTATCAACACTGTTCCATGAAAACCTTTATGTTGCGTCGCAACCACATCTACTGGCATATGAAAATCGGACACATATGGCAGGCACGACTGTTCGCATTCTTCTCGATTCTTCTCGCCAGAGTGCGCGCCCTGCAGGCGGTCCTTAGACAGAAAAATGTCAGGGAACACCAACGATATGTCGCAAGGTTTCGAGATGTCGCCCGCCGAATACTGGCACGTGAGCCAATCGGTGACTGGTTCGGTCCGCCGCTGGGCAGACGTTAGACGCATGAGCGTTCAGTTCCTGACGTCACAATCTGAATTGCTGTACACGACAGTCGGGTTAATGCGACATGTTTGAATCAGGGCGGCCGTCGGCTCGTGCTGTTCCGCTGATGATTGGCCGATAATCGGCTATGAACATTCACCCGCGGCCCATCGAAACATCAGGTTCACTGTCTGTGTCTGCAGGAGGTGCCACCCATCATGACGGGTCTTGAACACCGCCCGACGATCACAGCAGACCGGTGTGACCACTGCAGATCCGAAGACATGTCACTGGCACTTGACGGCACACCATGGTCTCTGATGCGGTGCGCCATATGTGATTTCGTGTTCACCTCACCGCGGCTGACTGATGAAGCCCTGTCACACATCTACGCAGACGAATGCTACGAGAACGCGGACACATGCGCAGCTTAACAGGTGGAATCACCGTCCAATGGTCATATCGCTTTGGCCCGTCGCACCAGAGTATTTCTGGAGAGTGGTCAGGGTGTGCCGACTCCCCTGGATGTTGGCTGTGGAGGCGGAAGACTGGTCGAGGCGTTTTCGATCGCTGGCTTCGCAGCATCGCGTATTGAGCCCAGTGAGGGAACTGGGCGGGCCGCCAGCGCGGCGGGTCGAAAAGTGGTCCATAACCAACATCTCTGAGTTGCCTGATGACAACTGGGACTGTGTGACAGCGATGCACGTGCTGGAACATATGATCTCACCGTCTGTGTTCACAGCTCAGCTGTATCGAATCACAAAATCCTACGGACTGTTGTATTGTTGAAGTTCCTGACTTCAGCAGCAAAGCAGCCGGAGAGCAGGGGCGGACTGGTTTGCTCTGCACCCGGGCACGCTTCTTTCGCATTTCACGCCAAGCTTACTGGAAAACTGCATAAAACATCCGGGTTCGAAGTGCAGTCACAGCACCGACTGGGAGGGGCGGGAGTTTTTTCTGATGTTTCCGAAGCTACGGCACTGAAGGTAAAAACAGCTAATACCGTCAGTGCGAAAAAAACAGGTATCATTCACAGAACACTCATTGTTGTCTGGCGTGCTCATTCAGCGGTGACCACGATTCCGGCAGCCCGCCGTCTTGTTGGATGGGTGAACTGGGAACTGCTGGGGCAGGGTGAGTTTGTTCAGGTCTGTGCAGTCAAACCACGGAACGAAAAGACCCGGCGCTGAACGGTGACGTCCTGTCACCAAAGCGGCACAGTGATTCGCGGCTGACCACCCGCGTTCAATTCGTCTGCATCCCTTTAGTTTTATGATTCGAATCGGCTTCATCCTCAGCAGTCCCAGCCCGCATCAGGTGGATCTGTTGAATGCTGTTGCACGACGCAACGATGTGGACGCATTTATTGGTTACGTGAATACGCGTAATCCGTCACGTCATTGGGGGCAGCCCAGACCCAACCTGCCCTGGGAAAACCTGCCAACCGGAATCCTGCAGGTTTGCACCGGGCAACTGGAAGGATGGGTTCAGTCGAAACCGGCGGACGTTTGGCTCTTGAGTTCTGTCTACACCAGTCCCGCGACGCAAGTACTGGCTAGGATTCTGCGCAAGCACGGGAAGCCATTTTCATTCCTCGGCGAGCCACCGCGACCAAGGACCGGAATTCGGAGATTCATCCAGTATCACCTGATGATGTCCGTGATTAAACGGGCCAATGCCGTTATCGGCACAGGTGTTGAATCTGTACGCCGGTATCGAAAACTGGCAGGTCCGCATCAGCCAGTGAACTCCCTGCCATACTATATCAATGTGACAGAGCATCTTTTGAATCCGCCGATTGTCCCACCTGCTGCGACAGAGCCATTTCGATTTGTCACATCGGCTCAGTTGATTTACCGCAAGGGACTGGACGTTCTGATCAACGCATGTCGGCGACTGCCGGACGATGGCTGGACACTGGAGATCTACGGAGAGGGTCCACTCAGAGGCGAATTAGAAAGCCTCAGTTATAAGGTTGGCAAACCGATTTCCTTTCGAGGCCTGCTGCCGTATGCACGGCGAGATGAAGTTTTCCGAGGAAAACACTGCTGCGTGTTCAGCACGCGCTGGGATGGCTGGGGCATGGTCCTGCCCGAGGCATTGGCCATGGGCCTGCCCGTCATTACCACCGACCAAGCGATGAGTGCGCACGACTTCGTTCGCCACGGCGAAAACGGACAGATTGGTCCGGCCGATGACGAACAGTTCCTTGCATCTGCCATGCTTAAGGCGGTGTCTTCGCGAGATACGCTGGCAGCTCAATCACTCGCGGCCAAAGCAGCACTTCTGGGTTACACACCGGAAAACGGTGCCGATCGTTTGGTTGGCTTCCTCGGCGAAATTGCCGACAAAGCGGCCTGAACAGAACTACGTCCCTTCGAAGGCATTCCGGAAATGATCAGGCAGCTCCTTAAGTCCTGCGTGCGTCTGGCAATCGGCATCGCCAGCGGACACACCGTACCAGTTGTGATGGGGCCGTTGAAGGGATGCAGGTTGCCCCGGCAACATGAGCTCGATGCTGTTTGGTACTTACGAATCATAATTCGCGACAGCCTTCAGTGCCCGAGTGAAGAGTCACTCTGTTATCTATGATATTGGAGCGAACACAAGCTGTTTTTCACTGCTTGCCGCTCAACAATATCGGCAAAGCAGCCGGGTCGTCGCCTTCGAACCTGTGCCTGTAATTGTCAATGACCTTCGAGCCATGATGGTTGCAAACGGATTCAATGACCCTGTGCATACCTGTTGGCTCGCGCTCTTTGATTCTGTGGGCAGAACCAGAATGTATACACCGGCATCAGCACGGTCCGGTATTATTCAATCGGAGATACGGCACGAGGAAATTGACGAAGCTACTGCCATTGATGTGGATATGTCTACGCTCGACAACTTTTCTTTTGTGGATGGAAACCCGGTCAGGGAAGTGGTCAAGCTGGATGTCGAAGGTGCCGAAGCATCTGTGCTCGCCGGCGCGATGTGACTGCTGCATGAAGCGCGACCGACAATCCTGGCTGAAATCCACGGTGAACAGCCAGCCTCAGCGGTCTGGCATATCGTGGTGCCTCGGAGATATCGGATTTATCTGCTGACCGCAGCCGGCGAAACTGAAAGTCAGGACCGAGCGACATGGATGGGCCACTTTGCTGATTCCAAATGGGCCATTCATCACTGTGTGCTGGTACCCGGAAATGTCATTTCTACAGCTGAGTAAATTACGAAACAACACGAATGTGTTCAGACGACGACTCCACGAACACGATGGCGCCTGGCGAGTCTCCGACTGGTTAAAGCAAATCCAGAAAATGCAGTGAATATCATTCTTGTCAACAGATAAAACCACCGTGCCTGCACTCTGTCAAACCGGAAGTTCGTTCGCCGCAATCGGTGCATCGGTCCGAAGTCCGCGAAATGCGCCTCGTTCGACACCTATCGGGATTATGGTCTGCTCGGCGTTTCTTGTTGCGGTGTATTTCCTGCGGTCCAGTTCGATTCCCACAGGACTAAGCTCCCAGTTCTTATTCCTCGGATGCTGTGCCGGCTTGGTCATAACCTTCGCCTACCTTTGGTTTAGCCGCGATCTGTCAGTGAGCCTCGTCGCGCTCGTGACTGTCCTGCTGACGCTTCCAAGCCTCTGGATTGCTGAAGATTCGAGAACAGCGGTGTCTCGCTGGTTCGGATGGTTCCTGATCATGGCTGTTGTGGGTCCATTGTTTTCGAACGAAATCAGATTGAAGCTGCAGGTACTGGACTGGACACGGCGGCTACTTCTGGTTTCTGCCGTTGGTTCGCTCCTGTTGAACATCGCCGGGATTCGTCTGTCGGGTCGCGGCATGTTCTTCGGGCTGATGGGACACACAATGATCCTGGCTCCCGTCTGTGCGCTCGCTGCCATCGACTTGTTCTGTACTCTGAAACGGGAGCGGTCGAAGTGGCGCGTTGTTCTGCTGGTGATCTGTTGTGTGACGTGTGTTGGAGCCGGTTCTCGTGGAGCTGTACTGGGACTCACGTTAGGAATTCTGACACATGTCGCGCATCGTAAAGAAGGTTTCCTTGTTATTCTGATGGCTGCAGCCGCGTTGATTGGAATCAGCTATGTGCAGGCCGGCAGAGCCACCGACAGAGTTGGAAAGGATTTGAGCAGCGGGCTTTTTTCAGAACTGACCGCCAAGGGCACAAATGACACCCGAGGACAGCTTTGGGACTTCAGGATCAGTGAATTCCAGAGCAGTCCCGTGTTGGGTATCGGCTTTCAGCAACAGCGACTCTCCCGTGAGGATTCAATTGAAGGATTCATTGAGCCGGGCTCCGGTTATCTGGCAATCCTTTCGATGACAGGAACCGTTGGTGCCATTGGTTTTGTCGGGCTTGTAGTGACGATGATCTCGTCGTTGTATACCAGGAACTCGGCGATTCCCGGCAAATACAAAGACCTGCTGCGGGGATGGACTGCCTTCTTCAGTTTACATCTGGTAATCGAAGGTTACATCTTTGCCTGTGGTTCACTTCTTTGCTTTCTGTTCTGGCTGACGGTCGGATGCTCGATGTCTCTGCATCATCTGAGTCGCAGGAAACAGATCCGGAATCGAAATATCATGCGTGTTGGTCTCAGCCGCACCCGCGCTGCCGCGTGACAAAACCGTCATAGGTTTGATTTGTGTCCAGCACCTTCAAAACACCATCAGACCTTCGAACAAACGTGTTCCACAGAGGAGCACGTTTGTTTCCGTTCTCGGTGAACATTAGATCCGTCACAGTGTGCCATTTCTCAGGAGCGATCTTGCGTTCGGGTTCCTTTCCGACAGTTGGGCCACTTGAACCTCTGAGTTCATCGTGAACAGTACCAGCTGGCTTCATCTTACACCCAAGGACCACCTTAATTCTTCGTACGATGACGACTAATTCAGGTCCGGCGCCACCACCTGTGTCCAGATAGACGGACAGACAACTCATGCAAAATGGCGCCACAACCACGGTAGGTTTTGAAAATGCCACTTCGCGTTCTGCATTGCGTACCCAGCCTGAGTGACCGGGATGGAGGTCCGGCACGGTCTGTCCCCGAACTGGCCGAAGCTGAGGCCCTGCAGGGTGCAGACGTCCGTGTCTGGAGCTACCAGGCACCGACGATCCGTCTTGAACAATATTGTTCGACGAGCTTTGTGACGGGTAAGCTCCAGGGTTTAGTTTCAAGGAGCTGGACACCGGATGTCATTCATGATCACGGCCTATGGTTACGATCAAACCATCAGACAGCTCGGGTCAGTCTTCACAGTCGAATCCCTCGGATCGTAAGCCCGCGAGGCATGCTGAAACCCTGGTGCTTCCGATATCACCGGTATCGCAAGCTCATTGCCTGGAAGCTGTATCAGCATCGGGACCTGGTCAACAGTTCGGGTCTGCATGCAACATCCGCGAGTGAGGCCCGCCAGTTCCGCGAACTTGGACTGAAACAACCCATCGTACTGCTCCCGAACGGAGTTACACTTCCGACAACAGGACATCTAGGTGACACTGGCTTCGAGGCTCGGTTACACGGGGAACGTGAGGTCCTGTTTCTGTCGAGAATCCATCCGGTCAAGGGCTTGCCTCAACTGGTCAAAGCGTGGCAATTGGTCGTACGACCCGGCTGGCGGCTGCGAATCGTGGGGGAAAATGAACGAGGGCATAGACGCGAAATCCAGAACCTGGTCATGCAGAAGAAGTTGGGAGGCACAGTGACGATCTGCGATGCCGTTCACTCAAAAGACAAATGGAGGCTTCTCCGCGTCGCCGATCTTGTTGTGCTGCCGTCGTTTTCGGAAAATTTTGGGATCGTCGTCGCAGAGGCTCTGGGGGTTGGCACACCAGTCATTACCACCACGGGAACTCCCTGGAGGAATGTCAAGTCAGAACGCTGTGGCTGGCATGTGGAACCAACTGTTGAGGGTCTGGCCGAGGCTCTGCGGGAAGCTATGAACATGTCGCGGCCGGATCTTAAACAAATGGGAACCCGCGGCACTCACTGGGTGAGGCAGGAATTCGCGTGGCCCGACATTGGGAAGAAAATGCTGGGCGCTTACGAGTGGCTTCTCGGACGAAGTCGTTATGTCGACTACGTGCAGACCGATTCTGAGACGCAGCCTGCGGCGTGAGATCATGACCTGGCAAAGGGAAATATCCAAGCAGTCTGCCGGTGAATTGATCTCACAAATGACTCCAAGGTGGAATCGATTCTTCAGAAGTAATGGATGACAACCGTGAATTTCCAGAATGATAAAGACAATCAACAGCAAATCGATGTGAGCAAGAGAAACTGCTCCAGCTCTCATTCCATCTGGAACAGGATCGGTCGTGTGATCTGGGCTGTTGTCTGGTGGGGTTTATTTCGACCATCCCCGCGCATCTTTTTCGGATGGCGCCGATTTCTCCTGCGCACGTTCGGTGCCAGAATTGGGAAGAATGCACGTATCTCACCGAGTGTTCTGGTCTGGGCACCATGGAACCTCACCGTCGGAGAAGAAAGTGCCATTTCACATCATGTTGATTGTTACTGTGTCGACGAACTGGTAATTGGAAATCACGCAACTGTGTCGCAGTATGCGATGATCTGTACGGCGTCTCATGACATATCGATGCCGAACATGCAGCTCATTTCGTCCCCCGTCGTTCTTGAAGATCAATGCTGGGTCTGCGCCAGGGCCTTTGTCGGTCCAGGGATCACAGTGAAGGAAGGGGCGGTTGCAGGCGCGATGTCGGTGATCACCAAAGACATCGAAGCATGGACGGTTCATGGAGGGAACCCTGCCCGCATGATCAGTCGACGCCGGATTCTGATGACAGGTTCAAAGTCTAATCATGCCGCTGAGAATCAAACCACTCGATGCGCCCAGAATGCAGTCTTGTTGAACACGTCAGCGGACTCGGATACAGCCTGACCATAGTTTGATTTCTGCCGACAGCAGGAAATTACTGAACGGACTTCAAATGTCAGCATTGTCTCCATGAACTCCAATACATCGAGAATACTTCCCGTGACGGTTTTGATTGCGGCGAAGAATGAGGAGGCCAATCTGTCAAAGTGTCTGGCCGCTTTGACTGATTTCGAACGGGTTGTGGTTGTTGATTCAGCCAGCACAGACCGCACGACAGACGTCGCCTCAGCGTGGGGTGCTGAAGTGATCAATTTTGATTACCGGGGAGGCTATCCCAAAAAACGACAGTGGGCCCTGGACACACTCAACATCACCACACTCTGGACACTTCTTCTGGACGCCGATGAAGTCGCGCCGCCAAAGCTCACCGACGAGCTGCGTGCAATCGTTGAAAACAAAGATTCTGATACCGCGTATTTGGTTGCGAAAGGTTTTCATTTCCTCGGACAGCGTTTTCGATTCGGTGGTTTCTCACACACGGCTGTGGTGATGTTTCGGACCGGTCAGGCACGGTTCGAACATCTCCTGGATGAATCCAGTGATGGACTCGACATGGAAGTTCACGAACGAGTGGTCGTCAATGGTCCCGTTGGCAAAATCGAAACACCGCTGATTCATGAAGATTTCAAAGGACTTGAAGCTTATCTCCAACGCCATAACCAGTATTCAACATGGGAAGCAAGGGTCAGATATCAGTACCTTGCCAGAGGCCACTGGGGAACGACCACAATCAAACCTCGACTGCTGGGTAATGCCCAGGAACGCCGGCGATACCTGAAACAAATCGCGATCCGTATCCCATTCGAACCGGTACTGTGGTTCGCATATCACTTTATATTTAAGCTGGGTTTTCTGGAGGGTTGGCGAGGCCTCCTCGCCAGCAAAATTCGAAGCAGCTACATTGCGCAGGCGCGCGCAAAACTCTACGAATTGAGATTACAGCAGGAATGGACCCTAGCAGCGGTGGCACTCGAACGATGTTCGGAAGGCTCCGGAGCCAGACGCAGGAATGCGGCGTAAGGCAAGCCACAACAACAAATATTCTGACAAGCTGAAGCTATGCAGTCATGAGTTCATGACGGACACACAGTCCAGAAACTGACGTCTCACGCTCACTTTGGATGAGGCTTGATAGCCACCGAAGCCGGACGTCAACGGGAGATTTCATTCATAAAATCGCAAGTCCCCCGGTGCGCGGATGCTCCAGTTATTCCTCACATTCAACCGGACAACCACGGATTGCGTGGGCATGCTCCGATTTTGCAGTGCTGAATTACCGGCTGCGGATTCAGGCAGCATTTGCGTTCGAGGGGCCGATGGAGCGTGCCCCTTCAACGCCACGAGCCTTGAGGTCGAACAGTCCGAAGATTTCGTCGGTGTTCAGACTCAGTGACACCCTGTCGTTGTCCCGGTCACCGAGAATGGCTTCGAACAGTTCACGTTTTTCCCGCAGCACTCGGTCGATACGTTCCTCGATTGTGTTTGCGCAGATGAATCGAGTGACAATGACCGGGTTCTTCTGACCGATCCGGTGTGCTCGGTTGATTGCCTGATCTTCAACTGCCGGGTTCCACCAGCGGTCAAACAGAAATACGTAGCCGGCATACTGCAGGTTAAGCCCGACGGCGCCAGTGCCGTAGCTCATCAACAGCAGGTGAGTATCCGGGTCCTCCCTGAATCGGTCCAGGACAGGTTCCCTCATCTTCGCGGGAACACCACCGTGATATATCAATGGATTGAATGGCTGCAGGCGTTCTTCCAGCCAGTCCAGTGATTTAGTCCACTGGCTGAACAGGATAGCTTTGCCACCGCTGGCTGCAATTTCTTCCATATCCGCCGTGAGTCGTTCGAGCTTGGTACTTTCGCCAGTGAGCGGGTCGAAGTTGGTGATCTGTTTCAGTCGAAGCACAAGTTCAAACACGTGCTGTACGGTGATGGCATCCCCGAGGTCATTCAGCTGAACAATCCCTTCGTCTTCGGCAGTGCGGTATGCGGATTCCTGAGCGTCCGAAAGCTGGAGTTCGGCGTCGCGGTCTATCCGAGGAGGCATGTCGGCCATGACCAGATCTTTGGTTCGACGCAGGATGTGTTCGTCGGCCAGCTTTGACAGTTGACGCGCATTCAGGACAGCTCGTGGCGGCACAACATCCAGAAACTCAAAAAGAGAGACCAGTTCTTCCGTTCGATTCTCGATCGGTGTCCCCGTGAGTGCCCAGTTGCGACGGCGGTCGATACTGCGGGCCACCTGAGCCGTCAATGAGTTACGATTCTTGATCCTTTGTGCTTCGTCCAGAACCAGGAGATCGAACATCGGCCGATCCTCGTTTGGGATGTCCGGCAGGTCGCGCGTCATCAGTTCATAGTTGGCGATGAGAATCGGGATGCCTGGCATCGTCCACAACATGCGGCGCCGTGCGGGACTGCCCTCAATCGTGACGACCGGCAGCTCTTCAGCCCACAAACGGAACTCGCGCCGCCAGTTAGGAATCAATGGCTTGGGACAGATCAGCAGGATCTTTCGAATCTGACCGACACGCAGCAGCAGACGGATTCCGGTAATAGCCTGCATCGTTTTCCCAAGGCCCATTTCGTCTGCCAGCAGTGCACAATGACGCGAGAACAACCATGCGATCCCTTCGTATTGGAAGGGAAACGGCTCAAACGGCAGGACCAGTTCCTGACCGGCAAGCCACGTTTCCAATGGCGGCTGCAGCAGATAAAACAGACGATCCTGCAGTGAGACGGCTCCCGGCGGCGGTTTGACACGCGTACGTTTCCGACGACGGTGACCGTTTGCTTCCGTTGCTGCTATCTTTCGGGAACGAATCTCACGTGACTGACTTCCGTCGGAAGCTGTTTTTTTTGCATCCGTAGAAACAAGGAGTTCGACACCTTCCGGGAGCGTCAATCCGATGCATTTCATCGGGATATTGTGCGGCCTCCATGACGGAACCAAAGCAGGTTGTATGATCAGCGGAAGCACCCGGGTGTCCAGCAGGGGAACTCGCTGCAATGCTGAATTGAAGCCACACACAGCTGTGTCGACACTGAGTGATAGATTGGCCGCTGTGCAGACGGTATGCGAAGCATGTGAAAGTGGCTGCGGCGGACCATCGTCAGTCATCATGCCAGAACCGTTCTGACGGTTTCAGTTAATGCTTCGCGAACACGATCCATTGGCTCCTGCAGATCCGCCTTGCAGGGTAACAGGTGGGCTCGGCTTTCCACGAAATCGGAGTCGTCGGGATGGTCTCGGTGGAAGTGGAGCTGGCGACCGCCGATGCTCCGGCAATGGTTGGTGCCCGTGTCTGCACCAGCATCGTCGAGAAACGCTACCGGCGTTTGAGTGTGGTTACGCAGTTCGAGCATCTGTTTGTCATGGACGACGACAAGATCAGGTTTAATGGTGACTCGACTGAACAAGGTACTGCCGATCAGTTCCCCCAGAACCCAGGCTCTGAGTGTCCGTCCGTAGAGTATTTCCTGTGTTCGATCGGGTTTCACAGGGGTTGTACACTGAAACTCGAGTGGACGTCCGGACCGCGAGGTGACGAGCAGTCCGCCCACGTAGCCTCGACCATCCACCTCCAGTGCGGCCATGAAGCCAAGGCAAAACTGTTCAGAAGTACGGTTCGCCGACATCCATTGTCCTTCACTGCGGGATCTGACCGGCAATTCCTACCGTTGCTCTTTTATCTGCACGGCGAACGCGGAGGTGAACTGTTTCAATCATCGACGCAGCGCATATAACGGCTTTAACGGTTCGGCACCCTGCTCGCCCCGTGAAGTAGATTTCGATGGGCTGACTGATTGCGATTACTCACGAAGATGTCGTGCAAACCAGGCAAGCGTTTGCTGCCACATGGCATCTGACAGTACATGACCGGCACCGGCCTCGATGAAGGTGCTGAACCGATCAGATGCATTCGCATCGGCGTACACCTTGGCAATCCGCCGAATGCCGTCACGAACATGTTCAATCGGTGAACCCGCATCATTCTCACCCAGGTTGAGGTGCAGGGCTCGAGGAGCAATAAGTGCTGCGATTTCGGGCGTGTCACCGTACTGAAACCACCCGGGCACAAAGTTCGGGAAACAGTGTATCAGGTGATGATCGTGGATCGCAGAATAGGTCGGCAGGCAGCAATTGCCCACCAGGGCTTTGAGGCGCGGTTCATGAGGCCCGACCAGCCAGGTATGAGTGGAGCCCATTGAATGCCCGTAGCACCCCAGATGATCGGTATCAACCTCCGGCCGTTCACACAGAAAATCAATGGCGCGACGCATATCCAGAATGCTCTTCCACGCCAGGCTCCTGCCGTCAACCACGTATCGCAAAAACACGAACCGCTCGTAACTCATTCCCGGCTGTTTGCCGGTCGGATCCTGGCGTTCTTCGAAGCACAGGGCGTCCGGGCAGAGTGTGACGTAGCCTTCCTTTGCCAGTGCAGCACCGGTGTGGTGCATGGGATCACCACCGAGCCCGGCTGGTTCGGTCTTACCGAACTTAAATTTTCCGGCGTGCTGATGCCAAACAGCGACCGCAGGGGCGGGCTTCTTCGCGTCCACACCATCGGGGATCAGCAGGTAAGCTGCAACATGCTCACCTGGTTCAACTTCATACGTGACAGATTTGATACGATATCCATCCTTGTGGATTGTCTCTCGAATTTGCGGATTCAACGGGCACGGATCGGGCCATGTTCCACCGAGGCACTCTACCAGTTTTTCGTGAAGCTGAGGGGGTGACATCGATTCTCTGTCATTTTGGAATCCGGCGGCATTAGTGACTTCCGCTGCCAAACTGCCTGACAACACACCAGCCGCCGTTAGTTTGATAATATCTCGACGTGTTTGAGAGTTCTGCATCTGAGGTGTCGCTCCGGTTACATGCTTCAGTGATGCTGAAACCTAGGACCGCGTGCTGTTATGTCATAGTCCTGCAGCGTTAAGTGTATTCGTAACACCGAAAACTTCGGGCGAGAATCGCAGAAAATTATCCCATGTACAGCGTCAACATACGATACAGCAGTGCTGGTTTTTCTGTTCCGATCACATGGACTGCAACCGATGTCTCGACGAGGGTGCCGGTCTTTTTCTGGACAGCCTTCAACAATCGTAGTTTCGCATGCACCTTTGAACCGGCCGGAACTGGTGCGATAAAACGAAGTGTATCAGCTCCGTAATTTACGACATTGCGGAATCCGGTAATTGGCAGCTGGCCGAGCACCAGTCGCGGTAACAGGCTAAGCGTGAGGAAACCGTGAGCAATCGTTCCACCAAACGGACCGGCTGTGGCGAGTTCGAGGTCCACATGAATCCATTGACGATCACCAGTGACTCCGGCGAATGTATTGATCATATCCTGAGTGACTTCAATCGGTGGACCGAAATCGCCAAAGTCATCCGAGACGGCTGCAGCCTGGTTGAGGGCATTGATGTCATCGTATTGGATTTCGGTCATCATATTGGTCCTCTGTTGGATCGTCTCAATAGTCCATCACAGCGGAATCACCTCGGAGCCGCCGTTGCAGCGGCTCGTGAAAATACTATAGCATTTTCCATTTGTGCGCAAGGTCGCTGGAATCAGGCAGCGGACCACAGACTCGAAGTCGATGTGGCAGCAGGCGCGCAGTATTCTGGCCACGCCTTACTTCAGTCAACGTTCGTCGATACACTATGGAGCCGGCTGACGAAGGCTGTCATCCCCAGCAGCCGGATTTTGTTTTTCATGGACCGAGTCTCCCCTCTGTGATGTGTCAGAGATTGACGAGAGTTGCTTTGATTTCTCGAAGTCTGTTTTTCTTCGCAGCGGCTGCAGCAACGGTATCGAATTGTGCTGCCGATGAACTCAGTCATGCAGTGCGGTCGGCGGTGACTCAGGTCAGTCCGTCTGTCGTGCGGGTCCAGATCGTGGGTGCTCCCGACCGAGCTGGTAACATTGCATCTCGTGTGACCACTGGAGTTGTTGTCTCGACCGATGGTGAAATCGTTTCCAGCAGTTTTGGGTTTGGCAGTGATATCGCAGCCATTTTCATTCAAGGTGCGGATGGTGAGCGTCACGGTGCCGTCGTCGCGGCAATCGATCAAGTGCGCAAGCTGGTACTGCTTCGTGCGAAGACCAGTAAATACGCGCCGCCCAAATGGGCAGACAGTGTTCCGGATGTCGGAGCCTGGGCCGTTGCTACAGGCAGGTTTTATGCCACCTCAATGCCCTCAGCAGCTCTGGGAGTCGTCAGTGCTGTGGATCGAGTCCACGGGCTGGCCATACAGACAGATGCCAAGGTTTCGCCGATAAATTATGGTGGCCCGCTCGTCGGTTTGAATGGCAGTGTTTTTGGAGTTTTGGTGCCGCTGGCGCCTGGAAACGAAGCCACGGGAGTTGCGGCAGGTGTGGAGTGGTATGATTCCGGCATTGGATTCGCTGTGCCGGCAAAGGATGTTCTGGAAAGCGTTGAGCGTCTGCGCACGGGAGAAGATCGAAGGCATGGCGTGCTGGGTATCAGTCTGTCGTCGGACAACCAATTGTCTCCGTACATTGAAGTAAAGACCGTACATTCTGGTTCGCCGGCAGATTTGGGCGGCATTCAGGTCGGTGATCAGATTATGACAGTGAATGGACGTTCAGTCGCACGTATCGGGACCCTGCAACGTATTCTCAAGAGTTCCTGGGCCGGCGATCTTGTGTCGTTCGGCGTTCGGCGCGGAAGTGACGAATTACAGATAGAAACAACGCTGACAGACGAAATAAAAGTTCCCGACAGTGGATGGCTCGGAATCGTGCCCCTGGCAGCTGTAGTGACCGATGACAACAAATGCCAAGGCGTTTCCGTTGGAGTTCTAACGGGGTCATCTGCCGCCATTGCGGGGTTGCCGAATCCCTGCGTTGTATCACGTGTGGATGATGTGGCCATTACCAGCCTCCAGCAACTGCGTGGTGCATTGAAAGACATCAGGGTGCGGAAAGCACTCAAGCTGACATTCTTTTCACCCGATCGACCGATAGAGCATCAGACAGTGCGTGTCGTCGCCGGAGTTCGGACGATCGGAGAAGCTGCGGATCTCGTATCAGAAGTGGCAGCGATTCGGGCTCTGGCGACCGCTGAAGCAACGCTGCCCGAATGGACGCAGTCGGTGTCTGATCTCGGGGAAGAAAAATATGCATGGGTCTTTGGCCCCAGACAACGGTTGCCGGGAGTTGAGTTGGGCATCGTAATCGTGCTCCATGATGGTGAACCGGTCACGGATACGCTGTTGCAGGACTGGAAAGATTTGTGCCAGCGGCATCATTTGGTTCTTGCAGTGTTGTACCATGAATACGCAATTCCCTTAGAGTCAGTGGATGCAGTCCCATTGGTCATGGCCCGGATCGCGAGAATGGGTACAATTGACCCGGATCGCGTTGCGGTCGTCACGCGGCAGTCGCATGCCGAATTTGTGACACGGCTACTCCTGAGTCCTCGATTTCGACGGTTGCGCCAGGCAGTTTTCATCAGCTGCCGGCCGTCAATTGCGGGTGTGTCGCTGGCAACCGTACCCGATAAGGAACTGTCGCTGTTGTTATTCCCATCCGGGGGTGACACACAAGCACAGGTGCTGCTGACGTCTGCTGTCACGGCTCTCCGGAATGCCGGAGCCACGGTCCTTGTCCATCATTCATCCGACGATATTGGTGGTAACGTGCGAGCCGGTGAGATTGCGCGCTGGATGCTGCTGCAGAAAATCCGATAGGGTTCCCCACAATGACGGAGTATTTTTATGCGGCGATCCTGGGAATCGTTCAGGGCATCGCCGAGTTTTTGCCGATCAGCTCATCCGGACACCTTGTGATTGTCGGCGAACTCCTGAAACAACTTGGCGGGAGTACGGTTCCTGCAGAATCCGCCACGATGTCCATTGCGCTGCACCTCGGTACGCTCTTCGCGATCCTGGTCGTCTATCGCAGAGAATTACCGGGGATTATCAGGGACTTTAGCCTGCTGAGGTTAATCATGCTGGCGACGATTCCGGTGGGCGTGGTTGGACTTCTCTTCAAAGACCCGGTCGAGACAATCTTCAACACACCGTTACTGGCCGGTGAAGCGTTGATTGTCACGGCCATTTTCCTCTTGATTGGACGTCATCTGCAGCGTCGGCAGTCGCTTTCGACGGAAATGACCGCTGTTTCTGCCGGCATGATTGGTGTGTTTCAGGCGGTTGCCATTATTCCAGGAATCTCACGATCGGGCATTACGATTGCCGCCGGCTTGGCCTGCGGCCTGACACGTGATCAGGCGGCACGGTTCTCGTTCCTGATCGCGATTCCGGCTATTGGCGGGGCGGCTCTGGTCAAAGCAAAAGATCTGATCACCGGACAGGTGGCTGTCAATTCAAATTTTGCCCCGGTGGCGCTGGGAACATTGATCGCCTTCGTGGTGGGTATCGCAGCGTTGACATGGCTGCTCAAAATTGTCACAGCTGATCGACTGCATTGGTTTGCCTGCTATTGTCTGGTGGCTGGCATCGTCACGATTATCTGGCAGGTGTCGGGAACTCCGGGTTCCCTGTAGACGGCAACGACTCTTGTGAGCGTTCATCATCAGGCTGTCCTGTCACCTCGATGATAAACCAGCAAGACTCTGCCGCAGTGGCACGGACCGAATGGCCGAACCGTCTGCACACGGTCACATTGTTCAGCTACGCGGGAGCTGACGAAGTGGTGTCTGATTGTCTGGCGGGCAGCCTCTCAGCCTGGCTGGTTGCATCACTGTCGGAAGTGCGTCGTGCTTCATGGGAGCGTTTCCGGAACAGCCGGCGGCTTGCCGTCCCTAAACAGGCTGCAGCCAGCGCCATGATTGGGATCCACTGAGGCCACGGAAAACGACGTCGGCTTGTTACATAGCCTCCGTCCGGATCAGTCAATTCATAGATGCGTTCAAGTGGATCCGGCGTTTTGTGCAGGTCGCTGAGGAATCCTGCCGCCGATGAGGTCACAACTGCAGGTCTGCCCCTCGTAACAGACTCCGGAAACGTCGCCGCAATTCTTGCGTGTAATTGTGTGAATGTGATCTCGATCAGATCCTCTCCGACAGACCACAACTGGTCATCCGGAGCATGAATCATCATAAACTGTTCCTGTTCGGTCGCCTCAGTCGAAGGAGTTAATAGGTGGTGGTGGTGTGGCAAATAGCCGACATTTGGTGTTTGAATGAACCAGTCAATGGTGAGTCGTTGAATCGGGAATTCTCGCTGGATGGAAATCACATCCGGATTGACAGCCTCTGGCAGTTCCGCACCGTCCAGTCGACAGCTGAGGATTCTGACGTCTCTTGGAATGACACACCGGGTTTCATCAGCTTCACCGAACTCAATCAGTATATCTGTCGTCGCGGAAATCAAGCGGTGCGTGGGAGAAAGCCTGGTCACAGAAAAACTGCGTGCTGTCCGGTGGACTGGACTAGCCGAGAGCGATGATTCCACCGGTTGAATGGCAGCAACACGAATGGAGGAGTCCTGTGCATCGTCATTCTCCTGCTGATCAAGCTGAACAAGGCCCAACGGTGGCGGTACCGCCGTGACACTTGCCACAGAATTCAACATCCACTGCATATCAGATGATTTCGCTGTTTCGGAGTCTCGCATTCGACGGAATACCTGTAAGCGATGGATAATGACGTCCGGCTCCAGAATGGGCAGCGGAATTCGAAGCGTGGTCCCATTGGCCGGGATCCGCACTCCTCGCAACACCAAGGTCGCAGCCTGCCCGGACGACAGGTCGCGGGCTGGCAGTTCGCCACGTTCAATCGATTCTAAAGTGGTGGATCCATCCATGATCCACTCAGCTTCAGCCTCAGAGTATTCGTCCTGCAGCTGGATTAGGCCTTTCCAACCCTGGTCACCGGCCTGAATCCTGATTACGGCGTCACATTTCAGGTGCTGCGTCCGTTCGTGAGCAACAATCACCATACAGGCGCTGGTCAGATGCTGTATTCTTGTACTCAGTATCAATGGCTGGCTGGGGTCGACAATTGTCAGTCGCTCTGGATACGGCGGAAGCGTCGATCCTCCGTCGTTTTCTAGCTGTACAGTTGCATCGGCCTTTGAGTACAAAACCAGAGTCGAATCCACAACGTCGGTCGACTCAAGTTGAACAGGCAACAACTGAATGCGGCCGTTTCCGGGGACCGGCACGATACCGTTGAAGCTCAACCGATAGTTACCACCCGTGCCTTCTCGAAAAGAGACAAGCAGCAGGCCGTCGCGGCACGACCACGACCGCAGCCGGCTGGCACCTTCTACGGATACGTCAACTCGGTCAATCAACAGTTCGGGCGGCACCCGAATTCGCTGCCGAAACGTATCAGGCCCTGTGACTTTCATGTCGCAGCGGCAGCTCCAGGCGAGCTGTTCCACTCCGACTTCCAGTTTCTGTGTCATGCGAAGTGCCACGCGACGCGTAGCCTGCATCCCCAGCTGAAGATGAATGTCGCCTGGACGTGGTTCAACCGCAAACACCAGATCGTTTGAAGTCAGTTGAAACGAAGCGCGTTCGTCATCTCCTAGATTCACTTCGTTGAGGCGGATTCCTGCCAAAACGGCCGCCCGAACTTCAAACGGGTCAGATACCTGGACAGCGAACAGAACCCTGTCAGCTCTGCATCCCGTCGGTGGTTCCAGAGCGGCCACCGGAATTAATCTGTTAGTTGTCATTCGTTCCTGGGGCGACTCCCAAGTCATTTGGAAGTCAGCCAGCTGCTGGGGATTTCCCTGGACAACCGGAAGGCCCTCAGATGATGTCAATTGCAGTGGATTCCCGTCATTACCGAGAGCCGTTCCAGCCTGAAATCCGGGTACGCGGGGGAGGACCAGCTCGGTCGGGGCAGGCTGTTCAGCAGTATGCTGATAACGACAGATGAGTCTTGTTCGGTTTTCCGTCGTTTCAGCTCGACAGATCACAGTTACAGAACGGCTGGTATCTGAGATTTTAGACTGCGAAAGCTGTGTCACGATAATGATATCAAGCGGACCCCGATTGTATTGGACTGGGAATGTCACCAGACCGAATTCATCGGATAAAGTCGAACTGCGGGATAGACGGGCACTGAGGATTGGGTCACCGATTGTTTCCAGCGTCAGTTGACTGCGGACGGAGAATGGCAATGGAACCCGGATGTTCAAACGTCCGGAAACCGGAGTCACATCGGTGCGGAGAGTGTAATTGACTCGATGTTGGTCCCACTCAGCCAGCGACGCGATGTTCGTTGCTGCTTCAATCTGTGGCATGCTGATTCTCACCTGCGGTCGTCCCTGTGGACCGCGAACCGGCGCAACTCGAATTCCGTCGAGCGAACATTCTGTCAGCGTGGTTGATTCGACAGGCAACGTGAATCGTGAGGTATTGTCCGACCGGCGGCTGGCAACGGTCGCGCCAACTGAGATCTCCGTCCCACCACCCTGTTCGACACGCACATGAGCGACAACGTCGATTACGCGGACGTCAAAATCTGTGGGCCGTGCTGCAGCGGGCAAGAGATCTTTCCGAACAAATACAAATGGTGACGTCGTTTGCGCTTCTTCGTTAATCAGGACTGGAGGAGAATCAGAATCTGACGGAGCCTGGCCTGTCAGGAGCAGAGCGACGATGGCAGTTGCCACGGCAGATGCCGTTGAATCAGTTTGTCTGTCCGGTGACAACACCACCCGACTGAAAAAGTCCGCAAACGGTTGCCAGCACGTGCGCAGTACAAGCAACACAGCGAGTCCCGAATTCAACCCAAACAGTAACCACGCTGTCACCGGTGTGCCGAATGCGGCAAGCAGTAATACGGCCAGCATCAGAGCGGCCATGGTGCGCAACCGAACACCAGACAGGAATCGGCGTACAACAATGACAGACAAGAATGCCAGCACTGTGCCAGAAAACAACGATCTACGGAAGATAATGCGCACGACAACATGACCGTCTTCTGCAAAGCCGGAATTGCTGATCCCCCCCGACTCTTCAGTCAGTCGCCATCGAGTCAGAAAGTCTCCGATGGCGGCGTTTGATGCGGTCAGTTGCGGCGGGAGGTGGCAGTCAGCATTGGAGACCGCTGCAAATCCAGGCAGGGCTGGCGCTGCTGAATCGTAACCAGGTGGCAGCTGGACAAACTGAACCATATTTAGGTTTGTGACGCCATCGAAGTGAGGCAGGGTAATTTTGCCGACACGATTAATCCACCCTGATCTTGCGACAGGGCTCATCCACAGAATCCGAACACTGGTTGTTGTCTGATCGTGAGGGAGCAGAATGTGGGTGGTTGAGTCGCTGACAGGAAATGAGACCCGCTGATCATCAACGAAGACATGAATGTTGGACGCGTCAGACCACTGAACAGTCAGAAATTCGACCGGACCGCTTCTGGTGACAACAAGATCTGCCAGACACTGACATCTGTCGCCATCAGTCCGAAGAGACACAGCAATCCAGGCTGTTCCCCGGATCCCCAGAAACCTGTCTGGCAGATTTGTTCGACTGAAACTGAGGCGGAACCGGTTTGTGGTTCGGCTGATAGAGACAGGGATGTCTGGTTCCAGGATAAAGCTGTCGGATTCTCCATCGTCAGACGATTCACTAACAAGCGCAGGTGGAGTGAAGCCCGCTTCGGTATCTGTGACACTACGTGCGGTCAGAGAGACATCAGATGTGTTGGGCAGTCGTGGAAACGCGGCAAAATCAACGCCGGCAATTGGACGCCTGACACGTAGATTGACGCTGAAGACGGAACTGGCGGGATCAGTTTGTGGAATTGCCAGCAACCATTCCTGCCAATGATTATCCGTTCTTCGCCCGGTCGGGGACAATTGCTCTGTTGATGAGGGCTCCTCCAGCTGCACATCAATTCCTTCCGGAAACAACAAAATCATGGACTCCGGCAGCTGATCCGCCGATGTCAGTCTCAACTGAATATCTTCAGTCACCTGTGTTTCAGTCAGCAGAAGCTGATAGTCGACTGTCGCACGTGGAATCGCGGGTTTCGGAGTCTGGGAGGAATCGGCTGACTCCCACAGTCGGTCTGTTTTGGTCATCTGCAGACGGCTGGAGTCAGGCAATTGGAGATCGTCAATCAGCCATAAGAATTCGTCTTCAAGTTCTGCCTCGATGTCGGAGACTGTTTTAGCCTGCACGACCGCTGGAAATGGTGCCGTCGCCGCAGACAGAATCCATGTACCAACAGACCGAAAGCTATCATTGACCAATATTGGCAACAACGACGTCTGTGGCGTGATGGCTTGAGTGGAACGAAATTCGATACTAAGCCGGGCAGGCTGGATGGAGGTGGCTACTGAACGAAGTTCGATCTGCAACACCTGTCTGGTTCCGTCTTCGGACGCTCTAATGCGTGAGTAGACCGGCAGATCCGAATGCAGTTCTTTCACACTCGTTGGCCGCCATGGTCCCGAAATATGCCACTCGATTTCGTACGTCTGATGATCACTGCGTGGTTCAAGTTCAGCATAGACCGTGACAATCCCAGGAGTTGCGGTCGGTCGATTAATCAGCAACTTTTGGTGGATGGCTGCGTTCGATGGTTCCACATGAATCGTTGCAGCTACCTTGTCATCGAACTGTCGCAGTTCGATGACCTGCTCACCGATCGAGTTAAAGCTCACTTCCTGTTGATACAGACCGTCCAGATCAAGATTCATAACGGCGAGTTTCGGGTTCACGACTAATCGAAACCCCGTTGACCTGAACCGTACCGGGATGCGTGTATTATTGACCAGCCTCTGAGGAGCAGCAGTCAGCAAAGGAAGAACAAGGGCTCCGTCGCGCCGTGCAGTAGAGACACCATGCACCAAGACACTGCGCCCGGCCGGCAGGCCGGAAATCACCAACTCGCGATCAGACTCTCCCGTCAGCTTCCAGGAAATACGATTGCCCGACTCACTCAGCACATCCGTGATTCGGCAATCGTGGTTGACAGCGACGGCCACTGAAGCATCATCAAGTTCAGGCGGGACAACAATGGTCCATTCTACAAAGACCGTGTGTTCTGAAACCCTCAGTGTTGTGTCCACCGCCAAAGTCGAATCGACGGCAGAATCGATTGAGTCAGCAACCCGTTCACAAAGGAACGAGATGGACTGACTTGCACGTGGAAAAAGAGTCCAGCGGCGTTGGGTGCCGACTGTTTCAGACTGGACGACTGCATTCGGGCTGGTCACACGAAAATTGCCAGCCGTCAGCAGATGGACTTGAGTCACCGCTGCTGGAGGCAGCAGCAATTCAAACTGGACACCATCGGAGCTACGGATCCCGCGAGCTGACCAGGACCCTTCCAGTAGCGCAGCTTGTGGAACTGTCAGCAACGCCAGACGCCCATCGGTCAGAGATGCGGTAGGAATCAGATGACCGTCCTGGCGGAACTCAAGCTTCTGGAGATTTGTTCGGCCCAGGACATGTGGATCGAGTGTCTTCGCTGCATTCAGCTGCAGCTGCAGTGTACCATTCTGCAGCAAGTCACCGTAAAGTACACCACTGTATTCTGCACGTGTAATTGCCGGCACGAACAGCTGGCTGCCCTCAGGATGTTGGTCCTTCATTCGGGACAGTTGATGTAGTTTGGATCGTGGAAACAGGACGTACTCTGCGGATTCAATCGCTTCCCGGATTCTTTTTGTCGGCACAGCCAGAATCGACAGAGTGTCCGTGGACGGCGCCGTGACTGTTTTGACGAGCGGGCTATCGCCTGTCGAATGACGCTGGTCGCCGGGGGCTGAAGCCTGTTCAACTTCGTTTGCCCTGGAGTCCAATTCGTCAGCCGCGGTGGTTTCTGTGGGGGACGAGGGAATGGCTTCTGAACTGTCAAGACTATCCAGCTGAGCCGTCACCGGACTGCTCCACCCAATGGCCACCAGACAAAGCAAGCTGTATTGAATTGTCACTCGTGAGGATGTCATTTCCTGGAAGTCTACCGATGGCCTGGCTGTCTCAATCGATCACAAATCTGTCTGCTGAACAACAGGTTCAGTCCCCGAAAGCGGAGTGGACAGCACCAACAGGCTGGACGCTGACGATTGTGTCAAAGTTCGTGGTGCAGAGACAAAGATGGATTTTCGTTTGCGCCGGGAGCGGCGTTGATGTCCCGTCGGCATCAGCAATTGACGGAGTATCCAGGCAACTGTGACTGCGGCTACAGCCGGCAGACCCGGAAGCAGCAGCGCGAGCGTTTGCTGGGGTAACGTCGCCCAGACAAAGGCACATACAGGTATCAACACTCCTGACACCAGCCGCAGATGATGTCTAAGGGCCAGCAATCCACAGTACAACACGACTGCCAAACCGGCCGCCCCGACCCAGCCCATCGCCCGCGAGTAGATCAACAGAGGGATTGTCCGGAATTCCGGACCCACGATAAATGCGAGGGTGGCTCGCTGATTCATGAATGAATCGTCGAACTGACTGCGAAAGTGACTGCGAATGCTCTCCGGAAAGCCTGCGAGAGTCGTTTCGACAGTCCGGGATATTCGATTGTTGGAGGAAAACAGAAGAGCGTCTGTCAGCGTATGGTTTGAGACCGGCTGCTGATAAGCTTCCAGCGACACGATTCGGGCGTCATCAGATGTGCCAACGACCCAGACAGTCGTCATCCAGTCTGGCGCACCAACCACTCGGGGATATGTCACGTCTGCACGCGACAGAAGATGATGGTGAGGATCTCTTGGTGTTTGGCAGCTTAGACTAACTCGCACTGAGCTGCCCTGAAAACCAGAGGGCACCGAAACCTGTCGCACTTCACCTGAATCCATGGGGCCCAACTCAATGGATGTGGCTCGCACACTGATCCCATTGACCATCGCAAACACTCCGACATCCGGCGGCACTCGAAACAAAACTGTTGGCGGAGTTTCTTCGTAGACGGCCGTGGTTGTTGTCCACACGTTCAACGGATTAATCCGGGTCTGCACCAGACAGATCGAAGGCACGAGGGACCGATGATGGCGGAGAGCCTGCGGAACGCGTATTGCAACATCAGTTCGAGATTCACTGGTGGACCAAGCTGCCTGGAATCTTCTTGAGTACTGCTGACGCAGCGTTTTGTCCTCCACCACACTTAAAACATCCGGGATGTTGGTACCAATGATGAGCGAACCAACTCCCAGTGATGGCAAGACCAGCGGCAGGCGGTTGTCGTCAACTTCTGACCTAGGTGTCCAGTGATAATCGATCAACACTGAATGTTGACCTCGAATGGCCTCCGGCAGTTGCCACACGCGTTCACCATCGTTCACTTCAGGCCGGGGCAGGGGATCTTCGTGATTACTCAGCCGGACAGTCGGTTCCACACCATCGGGCACGGTGAACCTAAGCTCTCTCAGATCACGATGGCGGACGTTGAGATTGATTTCTGTGTGGACGTAGATGCTGTCACGTACTGCGTCCAGAGCGACAACTGCCGTCGAACTGACTTCCTGAATCTGCGGCGTTTGACGGATTCGAACAACGCTGCGGGAATCGTTGATGAGCCATGTCGTGGCGCGTTCCACACTTTCGTGTCTGGGTGTTTGCCGGTAGGGTGCCATTGAGAACAGACTGTCGGCATCGCCATTGGTCAGCGACAGTGAATAAGTGTCTGATTCAATCAGCGAAACGACTGTCGGATGAACGGTGGACGCAGCCACATCGGGGAGTCGGAACACCACGCCGTCCTCGGAATCGACATCCAGACTGCGAAACGCGCTGAATTCAACGGAGAACTGACCCGATTGAAAATTCCCCAGCGGCAGCCGGATACCGTTTGCAGATGGTTCATGTGACAGTTTTTGCTGTTCGCCATCATCTTCCGTCAGATAAATGGATGCGGGATCAATTTGCCATTCATCTTCTGCGTATCCGACCCAGTCGATCTGCAGTTCGTCGAGTGATCCTGGGCTTACATTGACGGGAAACCGTGCCAGCAGCAGCAGTCTCTGTTCATCCGTTGAAAACTCCAGCTGGGGTTCGACCGCAAAACGTGCTTCCACTTCGCGGACCTTCAGCTGCAAACTCGCGTCCGTCGACAACAGATCGAACGTAATCGCCTCGCTGCGCTGATCCGACTGTGATTCCACACGAGCTCGACGTGTGAGTAATCCGGGCCTGATGTCTACATCCAAGCCCCGTGGAATTCGGATTTCAACCTTTGCGGATTGCTCCGCAACGCCATCGATGTTTGGTATCGAAACAGAAATGACCTGCGGGAATGTCGTGTCTTTGAGTCCAAGATCAAATCGAAGTTCAATACGTCGGCGAATGGGTTTCGTAAAAATGATATCTGCCGTGGACACCCCGTCAGTTGTCGACAATCTGCGTGACTGGACAATTGAGTTGCCGCTTTCATCTCTGCCTGTAATCGCGGCCTCGCCGTAGCCGGACGGCAGCCGAACTGTAAGTTGCTCGATTGCCCCATCCGCGATGTTAACAGTCTGGGTGCAGGTCAGCACAGCTCTCCTTGCGTTCAGATCAAGAACTATGGAAGCTGGTTCGGGAGTGCTGACCACAATGGCCTGATCTCCGGCGGGAGCCAGGGATTGCCAGCTGATTTCTGTTTCCTGCTTCAGTCCCCAGAATGTCAGCTTCGACTGCAGATCAGAGGAAGTGGACAGCTGCCGACGGCCAGCGTTGTCGCGTACGCCTTCGATTAATTCATCGAATGTCAGTTCCAGTGTCGAAACCACGGCGTTCGGGAGCGACATTTTCAGACGGTGACGACCCGCATCCTGGCTCCGTACCTCAGCGATCAAGTCCAGTGACAGTTGATGCGAACCTTTTCCCATCAGAAGCCACTCACGGCTGTTCGCCGCATTACCGGCAAACCGGGATTCAAAATTTGAATCCGCTGGTGCATGCTGAAAACCGATGATCGTCCATGAAGGGAAGTCAATTGGAATACGAACCCAATCATTCTCGGCATGGACCTCAACTTCCAGCTCAACGTGGATCTCAGCGCAGCCATCCTGAACTTTGCCAGACGCATCAATGTTGGCAATTTCAAAACTCGGAACATTGAGTTGGGTTGTCAGCCATTCGAGAAACTGACCAATCTTCTCAGATGGAATCGCCAGATCTTCCAGCGGGACAATCCTTCCATCATCCTGACGCATCAGGATCTGGCCTCTCGGGGCCTCCCCGGGAGTCGTTACGTCATCCTGAGCCGACAGTACTGCTGGCTGATTCAACATCAGAAACAACGGTAGCGACAGTCGAAGTGTCAGCATCCGGCTGGAAGCAGAACAGCAAACAAGATGTACTGGAATCATGAGTCCGCTGACATGCGGGAGACAAAGACGGATGAGCACAAAGTGGGAATATGGGAATCCCCAATCTGGCAAACCTATTTTACCTTCTGGACAGATGGCAGTGAAGACTTCCGGAGCGTACGACGATCAATTCAGGACGTCTGAGAGTTGCTTTTGGATTTTTCTGCTGCTCGCGGCAATCAGTGACGAAACGAGAATATCGACGGGGGCACCTGTCATGTTTGTGACCGTTCCACCGGCCTCCTGAACCAGCAAAACACCGGCGGCCACGTCCCATGGATTCAAACTGGTCGACCAAAACACATCGACACGACCAGATGCAACACTTGCCAGATTGAGCGCGGCCGATCCGGTGCGCTGGACTGTTTGCAGGTGCTGCAAACCAATCAGGAACCGCTGAATCGCCGGATGATCCGGGGCAGGGGCAATCGGCAGACTGGCCATGCCCATAGCCCGCGACAAGTCTGTCAGACCACTCGTATAAATCCGTTCACCATTCAAAAACGCTCCGCCGCCGGTCACAGCCGTAAATATTTCCTGACGACTGGGATCATAAATCACACCCACCAGCAATTTGTCACATCGCCGGAGTGCGATGGAAACCGCATAGTAAGGAAAGCCGTGAACATAATTCGACGTTCCGTCAAGTGGATCGATGATCCATTGATACTGTGAGCCGTGTGGATTCCTGTTGAGCCCTTCTTCGCCCCGAAATCCGTGTTCCGGAAACCTGCTTTGAATGTAATCGTAGATGGCCTGCTGCGATGCTTCGTCCGCTTCCGTCACCAGATTGGCGTGGCTCTTTTCACGAACAGTAAATCGACCACGCCAGTCCAGCAGGATCTGACCACCCAGTTCAGCAGCCTCACGCGCGGCCTGGAGACAGACATCAGGGAATTCCGGCAATTCGTTCATGACGAGATTCAACTTGTTGAGCGCTGTTCGGCGGCCCGTACGTATTGATTGTCCGAATTCTTTTGACTTCAGAGGAAAACGCAACTCACCATCGGGTCGATTGGCGAGAATTTACAGCAGGTAAGGGATTCTGAATTCAGGATGAGAGTGATATTATCCGACTTGTCGCTGCAGAATTCCGCGACGTCTCGACACATGACGGTGTTTGCCAGCGACTGCCCGCAAATAGGTGACTCAATGGACTTTTCTGTGTCTTAAATTGTCTTCCTGGCTGAATCTGAATTCGGTCCGATTCCTCCTGTCATTCCTGGCACTGATCACCGTCGATCTGGCATTGGTTGTCGCTCCGCCGGTCGCGCAGGTCGGCGCTCCACTCCTGGGCTGGGCGGTGCTCACATCATCCAGAGCCTTTGAGGGCAGAGCAGATGTCGAACGCGGGCTTCCGGATGCCCTGGACATGCTCAACATAGGTGTCAGCCAGGGATGGACAGTTCAGTCTTTGCTGTGTCGGATCGGTGCTGAAATCGCTCCCGCTCGTCCTGCACTTGCCCGGGAACTGAGAATTGTGAATCAACAGGTACATTTTGGGTCGCTCAACGTGGCATTGTATAATTTCGTGAAGCATCTGGGTTCCGCAGAAGTCACATCGTTTACGTCACTGCTGATCCAGAGTGAAGCAACTGACACGAGTGTATCGAGAGCACTCACTGACTACAGTGACAGTATTCGCAGCACAATTCGAGAGCGGGCAGACACCAGGTCAAGTGCGGCTGCGTTCAAAAACGTTGTTTTCCACAGTCCTGTGTCTGATGCCGCACGTGTTCATGTTCCGGCTGGTCCCGCCCGTTGTCGTGCTGAGCAACTTCTTTGGTGGCACGGCGAACGAACTACTGGAAGGACGCCAGAACGTGATCAACGTCCTGGACCAAGCACAGCGGATCGTGGAACCACCCCAGCAATAGAGTCCGGTACAGCCAGCCAACTCGCGGGCCGGGGCATCATCGGAAAATGAAAAGTCCGGCTCTGGTCAGGAGTCGCGGTTTTTTGTATGTCGGTTCTGCCTCTCGACCTGTTCATCTTTTCACCGTAGGAAGTTCTCTACACTGATTGTGGCTTTACATTATCGCCGAGGACCTCCAAGTCGACGAAAGTCCAAACGAAACCTAACTGATTTGTGAGACAGATTCTGAGTTCCGACGGTTCGAGCCCAGGTCACCAGGATTCAACAAAGCTTACATCTCAGAAAACGTTGACTGCCAGCTCTGTTTGAGCGAGTCCAGCGAACTGTTGATCAGCGCAGACCCGGCACAACTCTCGATCAATAGTCTGGTTCTGTGGGTGACATTACCGACTGATGTCACCACTGCATTGGCAAGACAGGCTTCAAATTCTTCCACGTGGTCTTGCCTGACTTCCACTAAAAACCGTGAATTGCTTTCGGAAAACAGTTTGACAGCATCATCCTGATGGCCGGCAATGCCCGACAGCGAAAGTGTGGCTCCTAAACCGCCGGAAAAGGCCATTTCGGCTGCGGCGACCGCCAAGCCACCTTCGCTTAAGTCATGGCAACTGCGGATAGTTCCCGCCCGAATCGCCTGATGCAGTTCTCGAAAAACTGTGCGAGCCTTCTCCGGATCCATACGTGGCACAATTCCCCCTGACAAGTTGTTTACCAGAAACAGATGACTGCCACCCAGTTCATTGTAAGTCTCACCGACGAGAAACAATCGATTGCCAGCCTCTTTGAAGTCCATTGTCACACACTGTTCAACGTCTTCAACCTGCCCCAGCGCGCTGATCAGCAGCGTAGAAGGAATAGCCGCTGTTTGACGATCACCATTCCTGTCAACCCATGAGAATTCATTATTCAAGCTGTCTTTGCCGCTGATGAAGGGTGTCCCTAACGCCACTGAAACATCGTAACAGGCCAAGGCAGCTCGCACGAGTTCGCCCAAAGTTTCAGGGCGATCTGTATTGCCCCAGCAGAAATTGTCGAGAATGGCGATGCGGTCGGGGTCGGCTCCCACGGCTACGCAGTTTCTAATGGCCTCATCAATCGCCGCTGCCGCCATCCACCATGGATCTGAATCGCCGAAGCGAGGATTCATGCCGCACGCAACAACCAGACCACGCGATGATGTCAGGTCGGGACGAACGACGGCGGCGTCAGAGGGTCCGTCGTTCGCTGCTCCAACGAGCGGTTTGATGACACTGCCTGCCTGCACTTCGTGGTCATACTGGCGAATAATCCATTCCTTGCTGGCCACATTCATAGAACTCAGAATGGAATTGAGATCTTCATCCCAGCTGGATCGCTGAGGCAGCGCGGAGCTATCCTCGTCCGGGATCGTAAAAGTTGCATTTCGAATCACAGGTGGCCGTCCGCTGTGCAGAAATGCCATATCCAGGCGACCGACTTCGTGTTCACCGAACTTAAGTACAAGGTCGTTTGTATTCGTAAAGCAACCGATAACCGTACCTTCCACGTCTTCGGATTCGCACAGCTGCAGGAAGTCGTCCCGGTTAGGCTCTGGAACGGCCAAGATCATCCGTTCCTGTGCTTCCGAAATCCAGATTTCTGTATATGACAGCCCGGAATACTTCAGCGGGCAGCGGTCAAGCCAGACTTCGGCTCCCGTTTCTTCCGCCATTTCACCAACGGCACTGCTGAAGCCGCCCGCTCCACAGTCAGTGATCGCGGTATATAAATTGCGGTCACGCGCCTGGAGCAGCACATCCAGTACCATCTTTTCAACGACGGGATTCCCAATTTGTACCGAACCTCCACTGATGGATTCGCTGTCTTCGGTGAGTTCGGCAGACGAGAATGTCGCCCCGTGGATGCCGTCGCGGCCTGTCCGACCACCGACGGCCACAATCAAATCTCCAGGCTGCATGTGACCGAAACATTTGTCATTCGGAATCATCGCAACATTGCCACAGTAAACCAGAGGATTGGCCAGGTAGCGGTCGTCAAAGTAAACTGCTCCGTTGACCGTCGGAATCCCCATGCGATTACCGTAGTCGCGAACCCCGGCGATGACACCCTGCATGACGGCTCTCGGATGCAGAACCCCTGGCGGCACTTCATCACGGGGAAAATCAGGTCGACCAAAACAGAAGACATCCGTACTGCAGACAGGTCGGGCACCCAGACCTGTGCCCATCGGGTCGCGAATCACTCCACCCAGTCCGGTGTTTGCTCCCCCGTAGGGTTCAATGGCAGACGGATGGTTGTGAGTCTCCACCTTGAAACACACGCTTTGGTTTTCGTCGAAACTGACGATCCCGGCATTGTCGCGAAAAACACTCACACACCAGTCATCTTCTCCAAGCTTCTCCCGAATCTCCTCTGTGGCCTGGAAAATAGTTTCCTTCAGCATGTTGTCAAAATGGATGTCGCGAACCGACTCGCCGTTCGACTCTTCGCGGTAGTGAATCCGTCCGGCCAGTGTCTTGTGGGAACAGTGTTCGCTCCATGTTTGTGCAACCGTTTCGAGTTCGATGTCGGTCGGGTCACGACCCAGCAACCGGAAGTGGTCACGGATCGTCTGCATCTCCACGAGACTTAGGTACAGCTGACCTTCGCTGCTCAATCCTTCAAGCGCAGTATCATTCATCTCTCGAATCGCGACACACTGCAAATTGAAGTCGTAGACACTGCCGATGGACAGGTCTGTCAGCTGCAACGGACCTTCCAGCACATATTCGACAGCATCGTTGGCAAGGACCCGTGAAACCAGTCGTTTCCGATCATCGTGGGCCAGGTCGCCGCTGAGTCGATACTTGCGACAGGTCACCACTGCCGTCACGGCGAGATTCCGCCCCGTCAGCGCCTGTGCCGCATTGTCGGCTATGCTGTCTGTAACACCCGGATGTAACAGAACGTTGATGCAGTCCTTGCCGTTCTGAGCGGACCGATCGGGAAGAGCGGAGACCTGCATCTGTTCGACAACACGATCATACAGGATTCCCTCCGCCGATTCCGTAATCTGTGACTCACTGATGTTGCCCTGAATCAGAAAAGATCTGGCTGCCTGGACGTCGTCCAGTCCCGGAATGCCCTGTCGTCTTGCGTCATCGAGTACCCTCAGACCTTCGCGGTCAACTTCGGTTGCCCGTGGCAGAATCTCAACTTCCCACAACATGATGACGTCGTTCCTTTGGCTGCGAATCACTAGGAGGGAATAACAATCCACACTAAGGATGTGCGCAGCATTCCAAACCGGACGATAATATTCTACGAGTGACTCCGAGAATTTGTTTTCACTCCACGCCAGCCCCCGGTTTCAATTGGACAGGCTTGAAACATCATTCGCTTCATATTCGCGTTCTCGTGCAGTCAATGGAGCTGACGATGGGCTATCCACTCGGCCAGTCCAGATCGACAGACACCGGAGCGTGATCGCTAACCTCAAGGCCACGTTCCCGGTGCACGAGTGTCTGCCGGACATATGGCCGCAGAGAGGCATTGACCATCAAGTAGTCAATCCGCCAGCCTCGATCCAGCTCCCGAGCTCGACCACGATTGGACCACCATGAGTAGGGACCCGGGATGTTGCCAAAGTGTTCCCGAGTGATGTCATGCCAGCCGGACTTCAGGATACGGCTGAACCATGCCCGTTCATGTGGCAGAAATCCAGACGTTTTCCCATTCGATTTTGCGTAAAAGATGTCCTTCTCTGTATGCGCGATGTTGAGATCACCACCGAAGAGAAACGGCTTGTGGTGAAGCCGGTCGGCTGTCCACCGTCGAAATCGCTGGAGCCATGTGTCTTTAACTCTCTGCCGTTCATCGCTGGAAGACCCGGAAGGCAGGTAAATGCTGGCAATACCCATCCCATTGATGGTTGTCTCAATCAGACGCCCCTCATCATCACCGGCTTCATCCAAGTCCATCGAATTCAGGACGATTGGCTCTCGTGACAGAACAGCAGTGCCCGAATAGCCTTTCTTTGCCGCTGGATTCCAAATTACGTGCCAGCCGTCCAGTCCGTTCCAGTCGGAAGGAAGTTGTTCTCTGAGGGCCCGCACTTCCTGCAGGAGGAGCACGTCTGGAGCGATTTCGGCAACGTGCGCGTCAAATCCCTTGCGGATGGCTGCACGGATGCCGTTAACATTCCATGTGGTGATTCTCATCTGGGTCTATTGTCCGGCAGCGGGCAAAGCCGCGGCCGCTGTGTTACGTGCAACTAGTCTAGAATGGATTGCAAACTTTAAAGGGAATCGGTGGAGGTAACGCAGGTCTGGATGCCGGCTGGTCTCGCCAGCAGCGCCGGTTTCAGCAGGCCTGCCTCTTGCAGGCGACACATACCACGAAATATCTGCGCCTAGCCCTGATGGACCTGAAAACTCCTTTATTCTTCGACCGTCCACGTATCACCGCTGTTAAACAGAGCATCGAGCTTGCCGTCTCCCAGTTCCTCCCGTGCGGCAGTCACCTGATGACGCACCACTTCGTCATACACTGGACGTTTGACATTACGGAAGACACCCAGGGGTTCCGGGAATTCCGGATACTTCATTTGAGCCAGCAGGAATGCCAGCGATGGATCTTCCGCCTTTTCATCGTGGAACAGCAGGTCGTCCTCAGAAATACCGGTTTTGAGATCCACGACTTCGGGTCGGCCGTGAGCATTAAGACGAACACCTTTATCACGGCTCCTGCCAAAGATGAGAGGCCTGCCGTGTTCGAGATACATGATATTGTCTTCCTTTTCACCCTTCTTTGACGCGTAGTAGAAAGCCCCGGAATTGAACACATTACAGTCCTGGTAGACTTCCAGAAATGACGTGCCTTTATGGTCGGCGGTTCGTCGAAGGATCTCGGCCAGGTGCTTGATGTCCACATCGACGGCACGAGCTACAAATGTCGCTTCACAACCAATCGCAACGGAAAGCGGGTTCAGAGGATTGTCGACTGAACCGTAGGGCGTGCTCTTTGTCTTCGATCCCCGTGGACTGGTCGGTGAATACTGTCCCTTCGTGAGGCCATAGATCTGATTGTTGAACAGAACAATGTTGATGTCGATGTTACGTCGTATGGCATGCATCAGATGATTGCCACCGATGGACAAAGCGTCCCCGTCACCAGTGATAACCCACACCTGCATATCCGGCTGTGACAGTTTGAAGCCGGTTGCTACGGCAGGAGCTCGACCGTGAATGCTGTGGAATCCGTACGTATTCATGTAGTACGGAAACCGACTGGAGCAGCCGATTCCAGACACAAAACAAAATTTTTCACGGGGAATTCCAAGTTCCGGAAGTATCTTCTTCATCTGTGCCAGGATGGAATAATCACCGCAGCGGGGACACCACCTGACTTCCTGATCACTGGCAAAATCTTTGGCCGTCAGTTGCGGCAACAGGCTGGACATGGGACGTAAATTCCTGAGTTGTCAAAATGTTTTCGGTGTGTTGAAAGACCTGCTGGTTCAGTTCACCAAGACCTCGTTAATTTTCGCCGTTATTTCGCGGATTTTGAACGGCTTGCCCTGTATTTTGTTCAGCGAGACGGCGTCAACCAGAAACCTGCTGCGGATAATGAACGACAACTGTCCCAGATTGAGTTCCGGAATCAGCACCTGCTCATAATTCTGAATGACGGATTCCAGATTCTTCGGAAACGGGTTCATATATCGAAGGTGAGCATGGGCGACAGATTTTCCGTTTTCCTGGCACTGTCGTACGGCTGTACGGACTGAACCAAATGTGCCTCCCCAGCTGATCACCAGCAGGTCGCCGGAATCGGGTCCATCCACTTCCTGGTCGGGAATGAAGTCAGCAATACCCTGTACCTTTCGCAGTCGTGTGTCCGACATGTGCTGGTGATTGGTCGGGCTGTACTCAACGTTGCCAGTAACGTCAGCTTTTTCCAGCCCGCCGATTCGATGTTCGAGCCCCGCCGTGCCTGCTTTGGCCCAAGGTCGAACGAGCCGTTCATCTCGCAGGTAAGGCTGATAGCCCTCTGCTGTATTTGGCCCCTGCGGATGGTCGACCTGAATCGGCTTCAGTTCGTCGACTGCCGGAATCAGCCACGGTTCAGCACCGTTTGCAATATAGCCGTCCGAAAGAAGTACAACCGGTGTCATAAACTGGACTGCGATTCGCAATGCTTCCTGAATCATCCAAAAACAGTCGCCGGGTGTCGCGGGAGCGACTATCGGCAGCGGCGATTCGCCGTTCCGGCCGTACATAACCAGCATCAGGTCGGACTGCTCCGTCTTGGTCGGCAGCCCGGTGCTGGGACCGCCGCGCTGCACATCGATGACTACCATCGGCAATTCAGTGATGACACCCAGTCCCAGAGCCTCGCCTTTCAGGCAAATCCCCGGACCACTGCTGGCCGTGACGGACATCACACCACCAAAGGCAGCTCCCACAGCGGCCGACATCGCCGAGATTTCGTCTTCTGCCTGAAATGTGGTAATACCGAAATGCTTGAATCTGGCCAGTTCGTGAAGTATGTCACTCGCCGGTGTGATCGGGTAGCCGGAATACACGAGATCCAAGTTGGACAGCTTGGTTGCTGCGGCTATGCCCATGGCGAGAGCTTCGTTTCCGGTGATTTTCCGGTACTTTCCAGGTGCCAGACGCGCTGGCGGTACTTCATAGTGGACCGTAAACGACTCGGTTGAGAATCCATAGTTGGAACCGCCTTTCAACGCACGCAGATTGGCTTCCGCGACTGTCGGCATTGAGCCAAACTTGTCACTCACCCATTGTTCGGTCGGCTTCGGGTCTCGATCGTACAACCAGTAAACCAGTCCAAGCGCAAAGAAATTCTTGCAACGATCGGCTTCTCGCTGTGACAGCCCCAGGCCTTCGACCGAATCCCGCGTCAGTCGCGTCATCGGAACTCGGTGAACACGAAAGGCTGCGAAAGTGTCACCGTCATCAAGTGGGTTGAAATCGTAACCGGCTTTCTGCAGATTGGATTTCTCGAAGGAGTCCTCATTGAGGATCAGTGTGCCGCCACGTTTAAGGTCAGCGATATTTGACTTGAGCGCTGCCGGATTCATCGCGACCAGCGTGTCAACTTCATCACCCGGGGTGAAAATGTCCTGACTGGAAAAGCATATCTGAAAACCACTGACACCGGCGATCGTCCCAGCAGGTGCACGGATTTCGGCGGGAAAGTCCGGGAGAGTACTGACATCGTTACCGAATACTGCAGACACATTGGTGAACTGCGTTCCGACGAGTTGCATCCCATCGCCACTGTCGCCGCAAAAGCGGACCACAACGGTATCGACTTGTTCGTGCTGGCGACCTGAGGGACCGGACAGAGTATCAACGGCCGACATAAGAAAACCTCAACAACCCAGGAACAGGATCTGACCTGTTCCGAATACGCATAACTTTCAAAAGTACGGACCAAAGGATCAGACCCCTTTGACCGTCCGTGAAGCGGTCAGTTGCGACCACCCGTGCCTGCAGTCCACCGATCATGATTATAGGCCAGATATTGTGACAAGACTCTCCATACAGTGCATGCTGTCATATTTCCGGCATTCCAAGTGGATTTTTCCCAGTTTCAAAATTCGGAATGACGACCTTTTGTCTTGGGACTGGGTCCGAGGCAACTTAAATCCGTTTTTCGGTGCAGGGTGTGGTGGATCGTCGACAAAGGTCGGTCATCACCGGATTGTCGTGTGTGTGCAACTTTCACTCACTTTGGCCGACTTTAGTTATGAACTGCGAGCGGGGTGCCCTGTTTTCCATTATTTCGGCGCTTGACGCACAGCTTCTGAACATGACACTGAACGAGTCAGTGAATTTCCTGTTTTCGGAGGCAAATTGTGAGGTATTCAGTTTATTTGATGGTCGTACTGTTGTGCCAGCCCGTACCTCTGAATGCTGCCGACTGGTCTCAATGGCGAGGTCCCGGACGCAATAATATCGTCCCTGATGGCGAATCAGTCCCTACTGAATGGTCGGGATCAAAGAATGTATTGTGGCGAACGAACGTTCCCGGTCGCGGACATTCGTCTCCCACTGTTGCAGGGGACCTCATTGTTCTCACCAGCGCTGACAAACGCAGTCAGGCTCAGGCAGTCATCGGATTCGACCGCTATACGGGTGATCAAAAATGGATCACACCAATCAACCGAGGTGGACTCCCCAAAATCCACGATAAGAATACTCACGCGTCACCAACTGTCGCTACGGCCAATGGCCTGTTCTACGCGACTTTTTGCCACCATGGGAAAGTGGAAGCGGTCGCCGTGGATGAAGCCGGCGAAGTTGTGTGGAAGCAGGATGTCGGCCCGTATCGCCCCAAGGCCTTTGAGTATGGCTATGCTGCGTCACCGACAATCTACAAAAACAGCCTGATTGTCACCGCGTCATGCGATACCAGTGCCTGGATGAAGTCTCTCGATCTCAGGACCGGCAGACAACTCTGGCAGCAACAACGTCCGCCGGTGCTCAACTGGGCATCCCCGATTGTTGCCGAACTGGCAGGACGAGAGCAGCTGCTCATCAGCGGAGGACACATGATTGCCGGCTACGATCCGGGCAGCGGTCGTCGGATCTGGAGTGCAAATTGTCTCACCATGGCAACATGTGGTACCTGCGTCTGGACCGACGGAATCGTGATTGCCAGCGGCGGTTATCCTGACCCTGAAACTGCGGCCGTGGCGGCTGACGGCTCGGGTCGAGTTCTTTGGACGAATCGTGTGAAGTGTTACGAACAGTCTCTGCTATGCCACGAAAGATACGTTTATGCGCTTGCCGATAACGGTGTGGCTTACTGCTGGAACGCGTGGTCCGGGAAAGAAATGTGGAAGAAACGGCTGAACGGCCCGGTGTCGGCGTCACCCCTTCTGGCAGGCGGAAAAATCTACGTGCCGGATGAAAAAGGCACGATGTTCGTGTTCAGGGCATCGCCGGAGAAGTTTCAGGCCGTGGCCCGAAACCGGCTGGGCGATGAATCGTTCGCCACTCCAGCCGCAGCTGACAATGTGCTGTACCTCCGTGTCGCTCATGGTCGCCGCGATGAGCGACAGGAAGTGCTGTACGCGATCGCTGAACCTTAACGTGTTCGCCCGGACTGGATACAAACCTGTCGTTCGCGTGACTGGCTGGCTGCAGTCCTGTCCCACCCTGTTGAGTCTGAAACATCATGCCCGTTTCTTGTCCGGACATTCTTGTCGTCGGTGGCGGTGTCATTGGCCTGTCTACCGCACTGCGACTGGCAGATGACGGCGTTTCCGTTACCGTCGTCGATCGACAACAGGTCGGCCGCGAAGCGTCCTGGGCTGGAGCGGGTATCCTGCCACCAGGACTAAATCAGGTCCTGCCGGAGGGTGAAACAGGTGAATCTCGCGAACGATTCCTGCGTTGTTTGAGCAATTCAATCTGGCCGGACATGTCCGCGCGACTGCTCGAACAGACGGGCATCGACAACGGTTACCGCCAATGTGGAGCAATCGAAGTCATCGATTCAGAGCATGCATGGGTCGCTCAGCTCCCCAGCTGGGAGTCAGAAGGCATTACTGCTGAACTGTTGAAAGATCGGCCCGCCATTCGACATCACGTTCCGGGACTTGATGAGACATTTGCGAACGCTGTCTGGTTGCCCGAATATTGTCAGGTCCGCAATCCTAGGCACCTCAAAGCACTTCGCACGGCCTGCCAGCTCAGCGGCGTTGAGATCCTCGAAAACGTACCAGATCTGTTGCTGCGAGCCGGTGGTTCCGTTGTGACGGCCGTAACAGGATCGCGAACTTTCAGCTCGGAACGACTCTGTATTTCCGCAGGTGCCTGGACAGGGCAGTTACTCCGGCAGTTGAACGTCGATCTCCCGGTCCAGCCGGTCCGCGGCCAGATGATCCAGCTGAAACCGGCGCGATTATCGTTTCGCTGTGTGATTCAACAGAGCCGAAGGTATCTTGTGCCTCGGCCGGACGGTCTCATTCTGGTTGGTTCGACTGAAGAACAGGTCGGGTTCGAAAAACAAACGACAAATGGCGGCATCCGAGGTCTGTTGGACTTCGCCGAATCGCTGGTGCCGGAACTGGCAACTGCAGAACTTGTTCGTCAGTGGGCAGGACTGAGGCCGGGGTCACCTGATGGATTGCCTTTTCTGGGGCGCGTCGACTGCTTCGAAAATCTTTACGTGGGAGCGGGCCACTTCCGATCAGGTCTCCAAATGTCACCGGGGACCGCTCAACTGCTGGCACATGCGCTCATTACTCCGGACAACAATGCGGTGCCCGTCATCCGGTCGTCACGGGAACCGAGCCCACCGGAGTCACTCTGACAGCTCAATTTCGTCGTCCAGCATTTCTGACAGCTGGTTGTCCAGATCCCGCTGGGTGACACGTTTGAAGTCCGCTGCATCAAGGACAGAAGGTTCAATTCCGGCCAGCTGATCGTGCACCCGCGACTGTTCCCGACCAAGGCTGTTCATCCATTCGGGAGTGTCGATTCCGGATCCCACGCGGCCTCCCATGTAATCCGCGATTTCGTCTCGCAGCTGCTGGAAGGTTTCTGCCGCTTCTTTTTCTGTCGCGTCCGGAAGTTCCGGATTACAACGTGCGACGCGAGCTGTCATTCGGTTGACCTGAAGTGGTCCAATCAGGCGGTCACCGATCAAATCGTGCAGCGTCGGCAGACGAACACCGTAGGTGACTTCCAGCTCCTGCAATTCTTTCACCAGCGATTCGGCCGCTTCGTGTGTTTCTTCGGTCAGTTCAGCTTCCACCAGCGATGCCATATCGGCCACTTCGATCCGTGTCATGATTTCGTGTACAAAATGATATGGTAAATGGTCCCATTCGAATCGGTCGTACAGCGACTTCACTCGCAGAAAGTCCAGCAGGCAGTACAGTCGGTTTCCATAATCCGACTGAGTTGTCGTCGTGTTGTATTCCAGAAATACATCGAAGTTGTCCACCACGGATTCGTAAACGAATTCCATGATGTCCATTGCGTGGTCGCGATCAATCCGCCCTTCCTGCAGGTCTTCAATGATTCGGACCTGATGATAGGGGGCGACATTATTTTCGAGTTCGTCCAGGAGCGAGTCGGCGCCGTGTACTACAATCGCTCGTGCGTTGCCCAAGGTCAGCATGCGCGTGTGGAACAGATCATCGCCGTAAGATTCAACAAAGTTGCGAACTTCTTCACATCGTTCTTCGTCATGTAATTCCTCGACGATCGACAGTCGCATTGAGCCGCTGTGCTGAGCCCAGAGCATTCCATACGAATCCATGAGCCGCTGAACGCGACGGAATACGTTCTTGCGTTGGTTGGCCGTTTCCAGTTTCCAGCGTGTGGCCGCATGCAAAATCGATTCAACAGAACTGGTCAGTCCAATACGAAAAAGCCGGTCAAATTCCGTTACTGCCTGGCCAGGTGGCCTTCGGGTCCGCTCCATGCGGCAAACCGTCTGCAGCAGCTGATAAGTGTGCCGCAGCAGTCCTAACCGAGGAAGTTGACTCAGCAGCAAACGAATGATGGCCTGTAATGTACGGGCCCGTAGAATATCTTTGGGATTACCTCCACTTTCGAACGGCACATACAGCAGTGGACGCTTTCGCAGATGTTTGATGAATTCTGGGAACTCCCGTTTCACTGCGTTTGTGTCGTCGGTCAGCACACATCGCAGCAGGCGAATGAGCCGCCCGCCAAACTGAGATTTTGTTTCTCCGTCGAACTGAGTCACTCTAGGCCGCAGCGCTTCCAGCAGGCGTTCAGCCAGCAGGAACTCAACGGTTGTTGAAATCGCGTTCTGCATCAATAAAAAACGTGACTGCATCTGAACATCAAATTCGATGTTCGCTTCCAAATCCGATGACCACGCCTGAATCTCAAAGTCACTGATTTCTTTGAGCAGGATCGAAAGCTTCTCCAGAAAACGACGGATCGTCGAATCCCATTCTTTCAGGTGCATCTGGATTTCACCGGACGCCAGATCATCGGAGGAACGGCGAGCCAGCGCAAGCGCTGCATTACTCCACAATGACCCCACCGTGTGAAGGAATTTCAGACGGGGTTCAATCTGCTGATACAGGATTTCAAACTCCGTTGTACCAGGCGACAGACTTTCGTCTATCGTATCGGAATCATTGTTGTCGTCCGTGCTGTCCCGAAAGACGACTCCTTCAAATGCAGATTCCCGCCACGCATCGTCTTCGGACTGATCGTCATCAAACAAATGTTCCAGACCCGTATTATCCTCGCCTGATGTCTTCTCTTTTCGGTGACGGTCTGCAAATTCACCGAGAGACGGAACCTGCCAGTAATCCCCGGCATTTGCTTCCAGAAAAGAGAACAGGCGTCGCATCAGCAGCCATTGATTCGGTAGGTCAGGCTGGCGAATGATCAGATTCAGCAGTCGCTGAAACTGTGTGTGAATTGAATGTCGCCCGGACTCCAAACCAGAGGTTTCCACTTCGCTCAGCCACTGAATCAGCAGCCCAGTTGCCGCGACCAGATCGTCTCGTTCCAGCAGGGCAGAAACCACCTGCGAAAAACTCCGCGCCGATTGGAAGTGATTCACATGTTTCTTCCAGAACGATATGTCAGCAGCAGCTTCCCCCGCCGTGCGCCATTCTGCCAGAGCCGCTGCCACATGTTCGGCCGCCGCAACAGATTCCCGGCCTCGGACTTCCGGCAAATCTGCCACAGTTGTCGTGGCATACTGATCCCACTGTTCGGCCAGTTGCCGGAAGTCACGCAGTACCGTCTCGTGATAGGAGTCATATCCCGCAGCGGCGGATTCGGCCATGACAAAGGAACACGAATCGAAAATCTGTTCCATCACGTCCATCAGCACCTCAACACGATTGTCAGGAATCGCGTCTTCACGGGCGGTGAACAGAGGAAACATCCCCTGAAAGCCCAGGATGTTCCAGGGATCCACAAATCCACCACAATGAATCCCCGTCCGCAGCAGTTGCATACAGGTGTGCAGCTGCTCGACGGCTTCTGTCACTTGACCATTGCGGACTCGCCGCTGAATCAGCATCAGTCTCGAACAGATTTCAGATTCAAACCGAGCCGACGTGCAGGGTATGATGCCGGCTTCTTCGCGGCTGGCATATTCGAAGCCCATCGAAGCATACAGCCATGAAAGATGCCGATGCTGAACCTGTCGCGCTCCGTAACGAGACAAATTCATGTTGAGTTCATGGCGCACGTGACCGAACGGTTGTCGCGATTCTTTTGTCAGGCGTTCCAGACGCTCACGGCGACCACCCTGAGTGGTTTCCAGCAGCGTCTGATAGAACGCATCGCGCTGCCGTGCGACCGCCGGCAGTAACGATGTCAGTGACACGTCGGAATCATGTGTTTGCGGGCCGGAACCACTGATCGATGATGCCATCAGAATGGTTCCGGCCAGCACTGCTGACGAATCGAAGAGTCGCTCTTCGTATGACGTACCGTTTTCAGTATGAAGCCAGTCCAGCAGCGTGTCCAGAATGATGTGACGAATGATAAAACGCTGGTAAAAGCCTTTCGTGTCGATGAGTTCGGGGTCCCATTCTCCGAACATATAATTGGTGCGTTTGGTGACTGGATGCAGATGATCGTGCGCCCGAACATCCAGGCAAAGTTCAACCATGCGACTCAAATTGAAATGAGCCGGTTCCGTCAGTTCGTCCGGCAGTTTACTGAGAAAGTCGAGTGTTGATTCCAGCAATTGGTGCCATCGTCCGGCGGCAACCCCAACTCCGCGCAGATACAATGGAATCGGGCAGAACCGTTCGTGACTGTAGACTTCCGCTTTGCGACCGTTCTCCAGCACGGCGACCGGCCGATACCCGACAAACTGATTGAGCGAGTCCAGCACTGCGGGGATCAGTTGAGTCTCGTTATTCCAGCCATGCCGACTTCCGCTCTGGAGCGTGACTTCGAAGATCCGTCCCAGAAAAAAAGGCGAATAGAACTCTGCGTCGTCCAGATGGAACAGTAGATTCCAATGATGCTGAATATAGGCCGGAATCACTCGATCGATCGCTGTTGAAATAACATTCTCTGCCTGAGTGATGTCACTGAATCCAGGTTCGTCGGTTGTCAGAAGTTCGGCAAGCGCCGACAACAACCGCTGTTTGAGGTCGATCGGATTCGCGGGGGCATTGGAATTGGTAAACAGTGCATTCACCGCAGCCTGAAACGACCTGCTCGGCGTACCGTCAGAGAAATTCAGATAGCCCAGCAGTTCTCGCAATGAGTTGGGCTGTGTCAATTTGGACGTGTCGACGGACATTCGGGCGGCTTGATGATCGAAATGAAAGCGAATGAACGAAGTCTGGGATTAGGAAGCGAGTAACAGACACATTACCGGACCGATCATAGCAGTTGTGCTGCATGCCTGAACGACCTTAAGCCGGACTGCCATCCCGAATCTCAGGAATTTGTGAATTGCCCGATCGGTTTGCCGGACAGAGGTCGGGGCTGCACAGCTGCCCGCCTGGGTTTGTCTGGCCGATGGCAGGTCACTCGGATACAACCAATGGCTGGTAAAGGCGTGGTTGAGTGCGGTGATGACCGAGTCTTTAACGGAGTTACCTGCATCCGCATTAACTGCAGTCTTCGCCTCCACTTCGCCCGGGGCCCGCAGGCGGACTAAAACGGCAGCCGCGGTCAGCGTAACAAACGCGTTGGTTCGAAAGACAACAGTCATCTCCAAAACGGTAGCGACTCCAACAGCAGGGATCGGCTCCGGTGACATATGAGCCTCTTGTTCGTTTAGCCAGAGAGTTGAGTCTCGTTTGAGAATTCAATGACAGCGAGTGAGTGCGTGCTCCTTCCGGATCCTCAAACAGACAAAGCCAGATGTCTCATGTCATTTCGCATACTCGACGGCACGGGTTTCACGCAAAACAGTGACCTTCACTTCACCTGGGTAAGTCAACGTCTGCTCAATGGCCCCCGCCACATCACGGCTCAACTTTTTCGCCTGCCGATCATTCACGTGAGAAGAATCCACGAGGATGCGAACTTCACGTCCCGCCTGCACAGCGAATGCGTGGTCGACACCTGGAAATCCGCAGACCAGCGCTTCGAGTTCTTCCAGCCGCCGAACATATTTTTCGAGGGTCTCGCGTCGAGCACCTGGTCGAGCAGCGGAAATGGCGTCGGCTGCCGCCACGAGTACAGTGTAGATATGTTCGGGTCGGATATCGTCATGATGGCCTGCCGCCGCATGGACGACTTCTTCACCTTCGCCGTAGCGTTTGAGCAACTCCGCTCCCACCGCCGGATGTCCGCCTTCCATTTCGTGGTCGGCCGCTTTGCCAAGGTCGTGAAGGAATCCGCAGCGTCGGGCAAGTGTTCCATCGAGCCCCAGCTGCTCCGCAATCATTCCCGTCAGATGAGCCACCTCAATGGAGTGCTGACGAATATTCTGACTATAACTGGTGCGGAACTGGAGTCGGCCCATCAGACCGACGAGTTTCTTGTGCAGTCCCCGAATACCAGCTTCTTCGCACGCTTCCATTCCCATACGGCGAATATGTTCTTCCATTTCCTTTTGCGTTTCCGCCACAACTTCTTCGATCCGCGACGGATGAATCCGGCCATCCTGAATCAAACGTGCGAGCGACAGTTTGCCGACTTCACGGCGGACGTTGTCAAACGCTGAGACGATGACGACTCCTGGAGTGTCATCAACGATCACGTCGACTCCGGTCGCCTTTTCGAAAGCTCGAATGTTACGGCCTTCCCGGCCGATGATACGGCCTTTCATTTCATCGCTGGGGATATCCACACTGGATACCGTCGTCTCCGAAACATGAGTGGAGGCGTATCGCTGAACAGCCATCCCAATGATTTCCCGGGCCTGCTTTTCGCAGGCACCTTTGACTTCGTCTTCGTGCTTCATGATCAAAGCACCGACTTCCTCGGATAAATCGCGCTCAATCCGCCGAAGCAGCTGTTCCGATGCCTGATCCTTACTCAGGCCGCTGATTTTGTAGAGCTGCTCCTGTTCTTCCTTCAACAGACGGTTCAGTTTTTTTTGCCGAGCTTCGGTGGCTTTGTTACGTTCGCTGAGTTTGAGCTGCGTTGCCTGCAGCATTTGCTCCTTCTTGGTGATGTTGTTCTGGAGGTCCTGCAGCTGGGATTCCCGCTTGTCCGCACCACGTTCACGGTTGCGGACTTTCTCGCGAAGTTGTTCCAGTTTCTGTTCCTGTTCTTCGCGGCGTCTGAGCATATCCTCCTTAATGGCGATTTCTTCGTTGCGGCGATAATTGTCGGAATCCCTTTTTGCCTGCTCAAGGATTTCGTCTCGACCTTTGTACGCACTTCCCTTGAGAAGTCGGTCGAGGAAGAATCCAAGCACGATACTAAGGACCCCGACAACAGCGGGGAGGAAGTATTCCATGGAAACGTCCTGATGTAAGGCGGTTCCTGAGTGCCTGACGTCTGCTGCTCACATTCGAATTCGGGCGACTGCAGAATCTGCCGCCGTCAAGTTTCGAATGGACGCAGAAAAAACGCTGGACGTGCAACAGTTGCATCGGGCTGCTCGAAAACTCGCGGCACCTAAACCAACGTTACGCTGTGCAGTCCCGGTGGAACCCCGGCATTGTACGCGGCTGCCCGTGAGCAGGCCGTGCACCAAATCGCCGGCTGGATTGACGTGGCGGTCCGCCAGTCAATCCGGGGCCGAAATCTCCGTCCAATCGAGCGGAAGCATTCCGGCCTGTACTGAAAACTGCTGATTTGAGTCAGCAGGACAGCCAGCAGCGAAATAAGGACCAGTAAGGGAAACATGTCGCACGTCGGAAAGGCAGAGGCGGTCTTTCAGGCAAACTCCAACGAACCGCTCACGAAAGCTGGTTTATGTGTCAGATTCACGTCAGGATCCGAAGATCTGATGGTTCGTCCTGCCTCATGCTAACACAGTGAGAAATCCGGTCAACCAGCACCCAAGCCAGCTCTGGCGATGTCTTTTACTCCTTATCGTGATGAATGACTGCAAACGTGGTTGACAGCGTCGAATTCCTGAAATCTCTGTCCGCGGGCTATGCAGATTGCGGGTGTGACGGTCCGGACGAGGGACTGGTACTGGCCGTGTCGGGCGGCGCCGACAGCATGTCACTTCTTCACGCAACCTGTCAGCTGTGGTCGGAACGTAAAGACCGGATTATCGTCGCACACGTTGATCATCAGCTGCGGTGTTCGCAAAGTGCAGCTGATGCTGAATTTGTTCGGGTAGCCACTGAATCTCAGGGATTACGGTTTGTGCATTTGACATGTGACGTGCGGAAACGGAGACAGACTGCCGGCGGTGGCATCGAAGAGGTCGCCCGGAAAAGTCGGTATCAACTGCTGCAGGACACAGCCCAGGCAATAGGGTTTCGCTCTGTCGTTTCCGCCCATCATCAGGATGATCAGGCGGAAACAGTTCTGCACAACATTATTCGTGGAACTGGTTTGAGAGGATTGGCCGGGATGTCCCGGGCCAGACCCATGTGTGAAGGAATTCGTCTGATTCGCCCAATGCTGAATGTCGCCAGAAGGATGATCGATACCTTTCTTCGCTGCCAGCAGCTGGCATGGCGCATAGATGAATCGAACGCTTCTGCCAAATTCACCCGAAACAGAATCCGCCGGCATCTGATGCCATTGCTTTCGGAGGAATACAATCCCCAGGTTGTCAGCAGCCTGGTCAGGCTTGCCGGTCATGCATGTGATGCGGAAGACCAGGTAACCCAGGTTGCACAGCGCTGTCTTGAAGATGTAGTACTCGAGCTTCAACCAAGCGTCTGCCGACTTGATCGTACCAAACTCGCCCTGTGGCCGGCGTCCGTTGTACGGGTATCGCTGCGACTGATTTGGGATCATCAGTCATGGCCACAACAGGCCATGACGCAGGCTCACTGGATCAGCCTGGCAACGAGTCTGCAACACGTTGATAAAAAACCGGATGCCTGTCCGGGAGTAGAACTTTCCGTCTCCCCCGCGATCGTTCGTATTTTTCGCTTACGCTGAGCGACACCAGCCGAATTCGATTTGCGTCCAGTGAAACAGCGCAGGTCAATAGAAAACCAAAATTCTGCCTGATATCGTGGTTACTTGGTCGCACCGGTCAGATGGTTCGACCAGACGACCGTCGTGCAAAAAATTTGTCGTAACCGCAGAGGCTTTCGTGAGCGATTGATGCACACGGCCGAGGTCTGCAGACCCGCAGTTGTTACAAAATCGATCAAGTGCCAAGACGGCAGGAGACATCAATGGAGCCCAAGATCAAACGTGGAACACTGCTCATCGCCAGTTTCCTGACACTTGTCGCAGCGGGCGCCGGATTTGCAACGCGAGGTGCGGCAGCTCCGGCCTGGGCCAAAATGGGGCTCGGTCCCGGTGATTTTGGCTCGATCATGGGTGCCGGTTTCATCGGATTCGGGTTCGTAATCATAATCGGTGGAATTCTGGTGGAACGGTTCGGGTACAAGAAGCTGTTGCTGCTGGCCGTCGTGTTGCACGTGGTGAGCGCCGCCATGATGTTCATGACACCGACATTGTACGATGGTTGGGTCGCGTCTGCGGGACAGCCAGAAGCCACAAAAGGAGTCATCCAGCTGCTTTGGACCAGCGTGCTGATATTTTCGATCTGCGCCGGACTGTATGAGGCGGTCATCAACCCGCTGGTCGGACAACTTTACCCGGAGAATCAAACACACTATCTCAACGTGCTGCACGCAGGTTGGCCGGGTGGATTGATCGTGGGTGGCCTGGTTGCTGCCGCCTTTCAGAACGAAACCGCCTGGGTACAGGAAATCCCATGGCATTACGCTCTGTCGGCGTACTCGCTTATTCTTGTACTCATCACACTGATGGTGATTGGTCAGCAATTCCCGAGGTCGGTGTCAGAAAGCGGAAAATCGTCGTTCGGCGTTCTGTTTAGCTGCTTCGCTTCTATTCCCTTTCTGCTGCTGTTGGTGCTTCATGCGTTGATCGGCTACATGGAACTTGGCGTTGACTCATGGATGACGCGTCTGATGGAGAACCTGGTCGAGAACTCTGTCACTGTCCTGATCTACACGTCGGTGTTGATGTTCGTACTGCGGTTCTTCGCGGGGCCGATTGTCCACAAGATCAATCCAATCGGCCTTCTGCTGACAAGTTCCGTGATTGCTGTGCTGGGACTGCTTTGGCTGGGTACAGAAATTAAGAGCGTGGCTGTCATCTTCGCTGCTGCCACTCTTTACAGCTTCGGCAAAGCCTTTCTGTGGCCAACCATGCTTGCAGTTGCCGGAGAACGTTATCCTCAGAGCGGTGCTGTAGCAATGAGTGCACTTGGTGCTGCTGGAATGATCTCAGTTGGATTTGTAGGTGGGGCGATGATCGGTGCTCAGCAGAGTGAATCAATGAATTTAGCCCTGGAGAAAAGCTCCCCTGAAACCTACAGTCGCTACTTTGAAGGAACGCAGGAAAAGTTTCTCGGATACAGTTTCCGTCAGCTGGATCCAGGTCTTCAACAAGCAGCCCTGGACGCCAATCCTGCGATCGAGGGGAGTCTGGACGACAAGCTGGATGAGGCTCTTGTCAATATTGACGGTCGCGAAGGATCGTCCGACGAAGACAAATCTGCACGGAAAGAACTCATTCAGAGCAACTTTGAAGTCGACAGTCAGGCGATCAAGATGGCGTTCAACGCCGGTGGACGTCGCGCACTAACGCTCACGGCTATGGTTCCGGGGGCAATGGTCATCGGTTTTTTGATTCTGGCCATCTATTATAAATCGATCGGAGGCTATAAGGTCATTCGGCTGGATGAAAATGACAATGAACCGGCGACGTCCGATGAATCAGCCTGAGGCGAATTGCGAAGCATTGCATGTCAGAAATCGAGTCTGATATCGCAATTCTTATGCTTTCGCACCAGTCTCAGCGGTATTCGTGATTAGCGGATAATCTTCGTGTTTCTCGGTCCCACCGGTATTTCGCTTCGCTGTGTGTGTCCTGTACCGACGTGTAGCGAAATTCACCGGTTGATACCGTATCCTGCCGGCCACTGACGTCTGCGACTGCGGAATTCGAATGATGTAGCCAGGATCTGCAGAATTGTTCGAACACTGTTCAGGAATTCTCTTGTGGTGACTGCTCAACGTACAGCTCGACTGGTAACTTTAGGTTGCAAAGTGAACCAGTATGAGACCCAATTGGTGCGCGAGGCACTTCGCACCAGCGGGTACCGCGAGGCCGCCGAAGATGAGTCTGCGGACCTTTGTGTCGTCAATACGTGCACAGTAACCAATACCGGGGACTCGAAATCCCGCCAGGTGATTCGCCAACTGGCTCGAAAGTATCCCGGTACAAAGACCATCGTGATGGGCTGCTATGCGACTCGCGATCCTCAGGCGGTCAGCGAACTGCCCAACGTCATTGAAGTTGTTACTGACAAACGGGAACTTCCCGACGTGCTGAGCCGGTTTGGGATCGTGGACATGCCTGCCGGCATCAGTAACTTCGAAGGCCGTCATCGGGCGTTCGTTAAGGTTCAGGATGGATGTATCCTGAACTGTGCGTATTGTATTATTCCGACGGTGCGTCCTGGCATTCGCAGCCGTCGACCACAGGACATCGAAGATGAATTCCGCCGGTTGATTGACAACGGATATCGCGAAATCGTCATCAGCGGTGTTCATGTCGGCCACTTCGGCGTCGACACAAACAACCTGGAACCTGGAGCGAGGCCGGAACGGTTATGGGATTTGCTGCGTCGTCTGGATCGCCTCCCAGGTGACTGGCGAATGAGACTCTCCAGTATCGAGATGGTGGAATTTAACGATGACCTGATTAAAGCGGCTCGTGACTGCGAACATCTGTGTCCCCATTTTCATCCGGCACTGCAAAGTGGGTCAGAATCTGTACTCAAACGTATGAAGCGGCGGTATCGGGTTGCACGATTTCTGGAACGAATGGAAGAGGCCCGTGAGATGCTTGGCGGGGATCCGGCGCTCACGACTGATGTGATCGTGGGGTTCCCCGGGGAAACTGAAGATGAATTCGAAGAGACGCTGGAAACTTGTCGGCAGGCACGGTTTATGAAGATGCACGTCTTTCCGTTCAGTCGCCGGGATGGCACATTGGCCACCAAGTTTTCAAATCAGGTGAATGGCAACGTGATCAGGGATCGAGGTCGACGGCTTGGTGATCTGGAACGCCATCTGGCACTGAATTTTTACAACACCCGAGTCGACACGGGAGCGAAAATGACAGTACTGGCCGAACGACTATCAGGCCGGAAACCGGGCTATGTGCGCGGGACTGATCAATGGTATATGCCGGTGGAATTCCCGGGAGGTATGGGGGATCTGGGTCGGTTTGTGAACTGCCGAGCCGAATCTGCGACCCAGGAGGGTGTGACGGCGGTAAGACTGTAGCGGTTCCTGGCGCGGAAAAGTGATCGATGACAGTGCTCATTGCGATTGAAGGAATTGATGGCTCCGGTAAAGGGACTCAGTCGAGCCTGATATCTCAACGACTGAACGACTTGGGCTATCGAACATCCAGGATTCAGTTTCCCCGATATACGGAGACGTACTTTGGTCAGGCCGTCGGAGATTTCCTGAACGGCCGATTTGGGTCACTGGAAGACGTTCATCCTCAACTGGTCGCTGTGCTGTACGCCGGTGACCGCTTTGAGTCACTAGGCATACTGCAGGACGAGATGGCCTCAAGCGATATCGTGGTGCTGGACCGGTTCACTGCCAGCAATCTTGCTCACCAGGCAGCAAAGCTACAAGGGGACGAACGCGAGAGACTCATTGGCTGGATCGAAGATGTCGAACACCGTGCATTTGGTTTGCCTCGCCCGAATCTCAACGTGCTGCTGGACATTTCTTCCCACTGGAGTCGTAAGCTGGTGAGTCGCAAAGAGGAGCGGGTCTACACGTCGGATGAAGCTGATCTTCAGGAAAACGATCAAGCGTACCTAGAATGTGTGCGACAGTGTTATCGGGATATTGCCTGCGTGCGAGACGACTGGGACGTGGTGGAGTGTCTCAGCGATGACGGAGAACTGCGGGCCGTCAATTCCATCAGCGACGATATTCTTGCGTGCGTCACGCCGCTGCTGAATGATCTTTCGAGTCCAACAGCTTCCGAGCGCTGAACAATTCCCCTGAATTGTCTTCAGATTTTTCCTCTTCAGAAACATTTTCACCTGCATCGGAGGTACGTGGATCGTCGTCGTCCGTTTCCGTCGGTTCTGTTCTGGGCCTCCTCAGTTGTTCGTAATCAGGCAGGTCGTCCAGACGTCTAAGCCCGAACATGTCCAGGAATGCCCGTGTGGTCGCATACAGGAATGGCCGGCCCAGGGAGTTGTCTTCACCTGCCACTCGAACAAGCCCACGATCGACCAACTGCCGTATCAGATCGATCGACTGGACACCTCGCACAGCTTCAACATCCGCTCGTGTGACCGGTTGTCGGTAGGCGATGATCGTCAATGTATCCTGAGCGGGCTGCGAGAGTTTCATACGGTCCTGTCGCTCGTGCAGTCGATCCAGCCAGCCTACCAGAGCGGGGCGAGTCAGGAGCTGGTAGCCAGCGGCCGTTCGTTCAATTCGGAATGCCGTGCGAGTTCGGTCGTAGCTGTCATTGAGCAGTGCCATCAACTGATGAGCCTCTTCGGCATTGATCAGACAGGCCAGTCTGGCCAGTCTGCCGGCTGATGCAGACCGCGTAACCATCAGAGCCGCTTCAAGCCTGGCCATGCGATTGGATCTCAGCAGCGACCCGTCCGTACGTATTTCAGACGTGTCAATAAATTGTCGCAGGCGAAAACGGGGCGAACAAAGCAGTGCGATCCGAGTACACTCGCTGGTAACTCCGAATCTCAATATAGGCCGGCAGTGCGCGATATTTCCTGGCCGGTGCCAATGCTGACCAAACAACATCAGTATGTTCTGCCATCAGCGGAAACAGTCTCAGCTGACTGCCAGATTTCGATTTGCCGAATGACGTCCTGAACGACCTCACGGTCTGCAGTGCCGATGGCAGCGAAACGGTAACGGACTCGTCCGTCCTGCGTGGGCACGAATGCAGCAAAACCGACAGTACCGGAATCTCCAGGTACAAACCAGACAGATTTGGTGACGCCCCAGTGCGTGAGATCCGGGTTTCTTCGCGAGTTGAGTCCGGACTCCGGAACTGCTGGTCGTTCCGGCTGCTCAACGTACGTTTTTCGCGTGCCAGCACGACCGGCCGTTTCGCTGTCGAGTTCTTCCAGACGTGACAACGGTTCATCAAGCAGTCTGATCCCTGACGTATGTTTGTGGTCGGCCGGAATCACTGCGTCGAACATGGCGTCGAAGTCATCGGGATCTGGTGGAAATCTGTCTCCGTCGGCTGCAGAAAGGTCGTCGTTGCCAAACCCGCTGTCCCGCTCCGGAGGTCGCAGAACAACCAGCACTGGCACGACGATAAGGGGCAGCATGAGAATCAGTGTTGTCAGCGGCCCGCTGCGTGAGGAATCCATTCCAGTCACCGTTTGAAATGTCGGAGATCCTGTTCCGGAAAAGGCAGATATTGCCGAAATCTAATGAGAACGACAGAATGTCACAATATCATTCATCCGAACATTGTTCTGATGATTGTCGGGCCACCCCTCGTCGGTCTGTGTCTCAGGACCTGGGTGCTGAATCATGTATATCGGAGAGAACCCAAGAATGCTGATGTCAATAAAACACAAGACCGGTTTGCTGATCGTTGGTCTGTCTGCAGTCATCCTTTCCGGACTGTCGGCCGCGGGGAAGTCGAAGGAACACCCGCTCAAGCCCGTGCTCCGTCTCGTTGAGAGGAGCCTGAAAACGATTGAAGAAATTTCTGGATACGAAACGACCGTCACGAAGAATGAACTCGTTGGTAACCGCATGGTCGCTCAACGGATGAAGATGAAGTTTCGCCGCGAACCGTTCAGCATCTACTTCTATTTTCTGGGCGATCTGGAAGGTCGCGAAGTCATCTATGTTCAGGATAGCAACGACGGCCAGATTCTGGTTCACGATACCGGCATTGCCAGCCTGGTGGGAACACTCAGACTCGCTCCTACTGACTCGCTCGCCATGCGTGAAAATCGACATCCGATCACTGAGGCCGGCATCGAAAACTTCCTGCTTGCGCTCCGCAGGCAGTGGACCAAAGAATCGAAATACGGCGAAACAGATGTGAAGTACTACCGCAATGCGAAACTCGGTAATATGACCTGTAAGGTCATTGACGTCAGTCACCCTCGGCCGAGACGGCAGTTTGCCTTCCATCGCACTCGACTGTGGATTGACAGTAAAACCGGCATCGCTGTACGGGTGCAGCAGTTTGGTTTTCCCGTGCGGGACGGGGCGAAACCACCTCTGGTGGAAGACTACAAATTCACTGATTTGCGTACGAATGTCCGTATTTCAAACCTTGACTTCGATGAAAATAACCCCAAATACAATTATTGATCAGACAGACAGCCGTTCTGACGTACCACCCGCAACCGTCACTAAACTGGACATGGCCAGTCAGGTCCCTGTCCCGCGCGACTGTCGGTCTTTCGACATACTGCAATAGCCATTCCTCCGCTCATGGACGTTCTCCAGTATCCGGCCGAGATTCAAACGTGCGTTCGTGAGCGACGACGTTCCTGTCAATCCATTGGTTTAGTTCCGACAATGGGGGCGTTGCATGATGGTCATCTGAGTCTTGTCGCCGCTGCGCGGGCCGAATGTGACGTCGTCATCACCACGATCTTCGTGAATCCGACTCAATTTGGACCTGATGAAGACTTCGAACAATACCCACGCAGACTGGAAATCGACCTCGAATTGTGCCAGTCAGCCGGCACTGACCTAGTCTTCGCTCCGACAGTGGGTGATATGTACTTCTCTGACAGCAACACGACGGTACATGTGTCCGGAGTGTCACAGGTTTTGGAGGGAGCATCCCGGCCGAGTCATTTCGATGGCGTAACAACAGTCGTCGCAAAGCTCTTCAACATTACCCAGCCGGATCGGGCATATTTTGGGCAGAAGGACTATCAACAGCAGTTGGTCATTCGCCGAATGGTCCGAGACCTGAACTGGCCACTGGAAGTAGTCACCTGTCCTATCGTAAGAGAACCAGACGGGCTTGCAGTAAGCAGCCGCAATCGGTTTTTAAGTTCGCGGGAACGAGAACAGGCCCTGATTCTGAACCGCACGCTGGTCCGGGCCCGTAATCGGGCAGTGGACGGCCAGAGTTCTCCGGTACAGATTCAGGCGGAAATGTCACGACAACTGCTGTTTGCCGACGGAGTGGAGCTGGACTATTCCCTGGTGGTTGATCCCGAGACACTGCAGCCTGCCGGAGATGATCATCAAACAGCCGTCGCCCTAGTCGCGGCCCGAGTCGGCAGGACGCGTTTGATTGACAATCAAATCCTGACGTTCGCTGGCTAAGTGGAATTCGTTACAGTTTGAACATAGCAGCCGAACCATTCTGGACCAGAGGCCACGCAATCAACAGTCTGCTCAGTTTTCAGGCTGTGCGATGTCGGCGGCGTCCGCCGGCGAATCTGTTTCAACTATGCGAAAAGTTCTGATACGGATTGTCTTTGATCAATTCTGGGTCGCTCAGGCAACTGACAACGAACTGCACGTCGGAGTCGGCTGGCTGATTCTCGTCTGGATGGTGGTGGCCATTGGCAGCGTGGCCGTGCTTTGGCAGAAGACCAGGAGCAGCAACGGTGTGGCGATGTCACTTGCAATGTGGGCCGTGATCCCGGCTGCACTGCTGCTGATTCATGCAACCAACATACCTTTGGCCCGAAGCGGCATTCCCGTGTTCGGTTATGGATTCATGATGGTTGTCGGATTCCTGACTGCCACACTTCTGGCAGCCCATCATACGAAGCACATCGGGATGGACCCGAACGTCATCTGGGATCTGATGATGTGGCTGTTGATTCCAGGTCTGATTGGAGCACGCACATTTTATGTATTTCAATATTCCGACCGAGTTTTCGACGGAGTTCCTGGACAGAGCCCTCTTGTCTCGATCCTTTCATTGTGGGATGGAGGATTGGTCTTCTATGGATCTGTCATCGGCGGTGCGCTCGGCGGCTGGATCTTTTGCTGGCACCGCCGGATTTGTCCGTTGCTGCTGGGGGACGTGGTCGCGCCGTCACTGTTTCTTGGACTTGGATTTGGCCGCATTGGATGTTTCCTGTACGGCTGTTGTTACGGTGGAGCATGCGAACTGCCCTGGGCGGTACGGTTCCCACCTGACAGTTTGACGTACCAGGCCCAGTTGCAGGAGGGCGTCATTCAACGGGGTGCTCTTTCAACAACGCCGCTCCATCCTACTCAAATCTACAGTTCGCTGTTAGCATTTGCGCTGGCCGGGACATTGGTGTGGTTCTTCAGAAAACGCCGGTTTGATGGGTTCGTGGTAGGCATGATGTTCACGCTGTACCCGATCAATCGGTTTATCCTGGAACTTATCCGTAATGATGAAACGGGACAGCTCGGCACTTCGCTGACGATCTCCCAGCTGATCAGCATCGCATTTTTTATCTCCGGCACCACGCTGCTGGTCCGGCTGTCAAAAAAAAGTGTCCCGCCGTAGTATCTTGTCTGATACCAGCATCGACTTTTATCTCTCGTCTCACGATTCGTTTTGTCTGACCCCTCTGATCATGAACTTATTGACGAGGCGCTGGGTGGCAGCGATGAAGCTTTTGATGCGCTGATTGGCCGATACCAGAAACGACTTGTGCACAGTCTGGAATATGCGCTGGGGTCACGTGAAGACGCTCTGGATGCAGCTCAGCAGGCCTTTGTTTCCGTTTGGAGAAACCTTACAGGATTCCGCCGGAATGCGGCATTCTATTCGTGGCTGTACCGTATCGCGTTGAACGCCGCCAGAACCGCACAGCGTCGGCAGCGTGTTGACGCAGCGTCACTGGACCGACTTCGAAACCATGGAGAGCTGGCACAGGATTCGGCACCATCGTCAAATCCGGATCACGTGGTCACGTCGGCAGAACGCGTTGAGCTTGTACAGCAAGGGTTACATTCGATCGCGGACGAATTTCGCCAGCCGCTGGTCCTGAGAGAGATCGACGGGATGTCCTATGAAGAAATTGCCGAGGCGCTGGATATCCCGGTTGGTACTGTCCGCAGCCGCATCTTTCGAGCCCGACAGAAACTGATTCAACGGCTGAAGCGCTTATTCCCGGACGAGTGGTGATGTTGGACTGGCTGCGCCAGGACATGCTGCCGAGAGGAAGCCGGCCCCCGAAGTGCCGACGGTTTCGACGTGTCGAACTGCCGTAATTGCGCGGGTTATCAGTACTTTCGATAACTGACCTGAAGCGACGGACGTCCTTCGACATCTTCAAGCTCTGCAACCCGGAGCACAAGCAGACTTTCCCGCGATCCACTCAGAGAGTCCGACTGGAAAAAGAATCGGCCCGTGGTCCATTGCTTGCCGGGATTGTAGCCCACAACGATGACATCGTCTTTTCGAAGTTTTATTTCGAACAGCTGATCAAACAGCGGTACACGTTTTTGCCGGACCGGCAGATGTTCCTGTCCGTTCTTCACAGTGAGTCGAATTGTCTCAGAACCAAACTGTAGTTCGGGAAGGAATTGAAGCAGCGTCCAGCCATCTCCATTTTCGACGCACTGGATTCGCAGGACACACCGGATTTCATCACCTGCGTCAATGTTCGTCAGCCCTGGCACCGCTGCGTCGGTCGGAATTTCCGCACCCCTGCCTCGTCGAATTTCGACCAGCGATTCGCTGCCCTCAGGAATGATGATCGGTGTTCCAGCCTCTCCGGACGCGGGAAAATATATATGCCCTGCGCTGCCTCCATCAGCGAAAACTTTCCGACGTTGCTGTTCCTGTGACGTACTCAGAAGTGTGTTCAGAGCCCATGGGTACGGAGGCTGGGAAACGCCAACGCGGAATCCGTTTTCGTTCAGGAGACGACGGGACTGTGGCCGTTGCAAGACACTTTCACACATCTGGCGCCAGACAGCCTCCCGAACTCGATCCTCTGAAACCGGCTGAGCGATCGAGGACGAAATAAGACGAACAATTCGCTTTACCGGGATTCTTCGAGGCGCATCATCCGGTTTTTTGAAGTGTTCCTCTTCGATTCGCGCCTGCAGCTGATTTGCTGCGTCGCTTCGAAAATGTGCGCAGCCATTCACACATGCGATCAGCAGCAATACGCTCAGAACAGTTCGTAAACGCATGGACGGACTTCAGATCTTGTGGCAGGATGCCGAATACGCCGAGGACGAATCGAGGCAAACCATCCTGTCGGCGACCGGCTGACAGGGCGGAGGCTACGGGTGAATTGTTCGGTCGGTCAACGGCAGACAATGTCTCCCAGTGAACATTTCATCAGCACACGCATCCCCGCTCCTGTGGTACCGACAGAATTTTCGAGAGTTGTTTAGAGACATGCAAAATCTGCCGATTTATCGCGTTGGAGAAGGACACGACATTCACCGTATCGTGGACGGCAGGCCATTGATTCTCGGCGGAGTGACAATTGAAGCGCCTTTTGGTCTCGAAGGTCACAGCGATGCGGATGTGCTGCTGCATGCGGTCATTGACGCACTGCTTGGAGCCACCGGGCGGGGTGACATTGGAGAATGGTTTCCGAACACGGATGATCGCTGGCAAGGATCAAATTCCTGTGTTTTGCTGCAGCGCGTGGTTGATTCGGTAATCGCCGGACAATGGTATATTCAGAATCTGGATTGTACGATTTCAACGGAGCGGCCCAGGTTATCCATCTGGAAATCCGCCATCCGACTGCGTCTGGCCGAGCTGCTTAAGGTCAGTGAGTCTGTGTTGAACGTGAAAGCCAAATCGGGGGAGAAAGTCGGACCAATTGGCCGCGGCGAAGCGATGGGCGCAGATGTTGTTGTGCTGATTTGCCGAGAGTCGCCGAAGAATTCAGCGTAGTCCAAATTTTTAAGTTGCTGCTACATTCCACTGGAGCAAGGCGAACGGAATTATGTCGTTTGCAGACAGCCCCCACGACTGCACCGTGCAGCATTCCCGCTACCTGGGAATTGATCCAGGTCTCAATCGCACGGGCTACGCGCTGCTCGAACGGCGCGCAGACGGCCCCTTGTTGCTGGAAGGTGGAGTTGTTCGATCGTCGTCCAAACAATCGTTCCAACATCGCGTCCACGAAATCGCTTGTGGCATTCGTGAGTTATCAGAGGAGCTGACTCCCGGCATCGTGGCTATGGAAGAGATATTCTCGCACGGGCAAAATCTGAAAACAGCTCTTCAACTGGCTCATGTGCGAGGTGCCATTCTTGCCACGCTGGCGGATATATCCATTTCAGTCGTTCACTATTCACCGACACAGATCAAACGCCTGCTCACCGGCAGTGGACGAGCACCAAAGGAGCAGATCCAGCACGCGGTGAAGGCAGAACTCAGGCTGGCCACGATTCCCGAACCGAATGATGTGGCAGACGCTTCCGCCATCGCGTTGTGTCTGTATCATTCTGTGCGATTCGCTGCATGAAGTTTATGCCAGGGATCTTCTGAGTGAGTCTCATGTCGTGATTACCCGTATCACTGGAACGCTTGTCGGCTTAAACGAAGTTTGTGCCACTGTGCGCATCGGCAACATTGAGCATGAAGTGCTGCTGCCGGATCTGGTCCGACGACAATTGCAGTCAAAACTCAATGATGAAATCAGCCTCAGGACAATCGAATACTTTGAAGGTAATCCCCAGCAGGGACGTTTGGTTCCGCGGATGGTTGGATTCGCCAGTGATGCCGAGAAAGAATTCTTCGAACTTTTTTGTTCGGTCGACGGTGTCGGTGTCCGCAAGGCCCTGCGGGCAATGATACGGCCGGTTCGTGAAGTCGCCGAAGCCATTGAAGAGCGTGACGTTAAACAACTGAGTACGCTGCCGGGAGTCGGACCCGCTGTGGCAGAACGAATCGTTGCCAAGCTGCGTCGCAAAATGGCGAAATTCGCCCTGATGGTTGACAGCGACGTTCCGGACAGTGGCGATCGGGATATGTTCATGGAAGCGTACGAAGCTCTCATCAGCGTCGGACACTCGGCTCAGGATGCCCGCACACGCATCGATACCGTGCGAAGTTCCAACAGGAAGTACAAATCGGTTGAAGACATTCTGGCTCAGATCTACCAGAACCAGCGTGAGACATGAACATCTCTGACCGTTGCGGAAGCTTCCGCGATCCACATGGATTCCGGAATGTCAATGCCGGCGGCACCGAGAATAACGGGCGGCGTTGTCATCAGCGCCTGCATCCGGTTTCGGAGCAGTCACACCACCGCAAGTCAGTCGTCAGCATGACGGATTTCCGTAATCTTGAAACTTAATGTGCCCACGGGTACTTCCGTATCGAACCTGTCACCGACTTTCTTTCCCAGCATCGCCTGCGCGATTGGGCTGGACGTGAGAATCTTCATTACCTCTCCGTCGTAGTCCTCCTCGCCGGGCCCGACAAGCTCGTATTGCTCTTCGATTCCATCGGACAGGTCTTTCACTTTAACCGAGCTTCCGAATGCCACCACACCCTTTGGCATGTCGGATTTTTCGACAATCCGACAATTGGCCAGTTTCGATTTCAGCTGACTGACTTTGGCCTGTATGTATCCCTGCTGCTCACGTGCGACATGGTATTCCGCATTTTCTTTGAGGTCGCCTTCATCTCGAGCCAGTTTGATGCGCTCAGTGACGGCCGGCAGCTGATTTTCCTCCAATGCGCGGATTTCTTCACGAATCTTGTCGTAACCGGCACGAGAAATCGGATGAGGATTCATGACATCATTCGGGATCAGTTAGAGCAGAAATCAAAGGCGGTGAAA